>Ga0209367_1000403_pt1 | contig 41412 bp, 17 predicted proteins | sample WorMetLIZISLAND2_FD_187412 | JGI IMG/M metagenome (GOLD analysis project Ga0209367, IMG submission 187412) | Marine gutless worms symbiont microbial communities from Max Planck institute for Marine Microbiology, Germany - Olavius geniculatus... ...
TATTTTGCCGTTATTGGCTGGTATAGTGTGAAAACGGTTGCAGATAGGTATACAGACATGCTGCTTATCATAACAAGCACTGGTGACAGGCTTTTTAGATTTATCAACATCTATAAACTTGAACGATTCTGAACCCCTTTCCAAAAAGGGGTTTTAGTAAATTTTTCGCAAATTTTGGATACAGCGCACATTTCAACACTGAATTGCGACGAAATGGCTGGAGATAGACCAAGACAACCTGCACATGAAATTTTTAGCACTCAACGTAGGTTTTAGCAGTCCAATTCCCGACCCCCTAGGTTTAAGGAGGCCGAAGCATGCAAGCGTCAAAGACAGCTACTTTCCTTTAAAATAGTTATTTTACCGCAATTATCTCATGTAGCGTGGAAAAAAGTTGCAGATAGGCACATATATGCTGCATATCATAACAAGCACTGGTGACGGGCTTTTTAGATTTGTCAACATCGATGACTTTGAACGATGTTGAACCGCCCAAAAAGGAGGGCTTTGGTGAATTTTTTTTCGCAATTTTTGGCTGCAGCGGACATTTCAACTGTAAATTGCGACGAAATGGTTAGCGACAGACCAAGACAAACCGCAAGTGAAATTTTCAGCATTAAACATAAATTTTAGCAGTTTAAGTCCCGACCCCCTAGGTTCAAGGAGGCCGGTGTAGGCGGGCGTTGAAGACGGCTACACCCCTAAAAGGGGTTATTTTACCGCTATTGGCTCGTGTATCGTGAAAACGGTTGCAGATAAGCAGTGAGATGCTGCTTATTATAACAAGCAATAGTGACAAGCTTTTTATTGGTGTAAACATCAATGACCTTGAATGACCTTAAACTTTTAAAATAGGGGGTTTAATGTTTTTTTTGCAATTTGTGGCTGCGGCGTAGATTTCAGGAGTGAATTGCGTCAAAATGGATAGAAATAGATCAAGACAACCTGCGAATAGGAACTACTATTGCTATGGCTGTCGCTCGTCTCATAAGCTGTGCTCAAAATACCTGTTGTGTTTGTCGAACAATTATTGGACTGTTTTGTAAACGATCTGCGTTGATCATTGCTGCTAAAAACTGATGGTCGTGATGGTAAGAAATCGTCGACATGACGAATTGCGGAATATAATGCATGCGCTGCTTGCTTCTTCCGAGCTTTCGCTCTCACATTTTTTTCTGATAACAACAATAATAATGATATAATGATAACGCTGATACCGGTACATCATTTTCATAGTGGAGTTGAAAGATACATAGGCGATGATTTTTAGCTAGAACATTGTAAGAATGCAATATCGTTTCCACCAACTGTTTATGAGACTATGGACGCCAATACACGACGCATCCGATAGATAATGAGCGACGGGCGCAATGCACATAAACGACGCGTGATATGGCCGATATTTTTACTCAGCTAGCAGCACATACTTAACAGTGGACAACATAATTGCTAAAATCGTGCTTGAACTGTTTGTAGGCTTCATGAAACTTTAGCAGAAAAAGGGAAGGAAAATGGAGAAAAGGGAAAAGGATAAAAAGCCCACACGTCATATAATCAAAATAGTGCATAAATGATATTCGGACGACAAGGTTTCAATGCTATTGTCATAGAGAAAAAGCTTTGAAATGTGGGTAGAATTTTGAAAGCGACCGAGCTGATCAAATGAATAATAAGTAATATAAATAATATAATATAAATAAATAAATATAAATAATAAGTAATATAATGTGAAGCTTTACATTCCATTAAACTGCTAGAGATAATATTAATGTGTCATCGTTGTTAGAATTGGACGAAAATCACGTGGAGCAGAGATCTGTACTGTTAAACGTAGACAGTGGATTTTCAAGTACATCTGGAAGAAGATAGAGGCGGCAACACAGAAACAGATCTGAGTGCAAAGAAGTGGTCTTTGGCCTACGTTTTACTGCGTTTTACCGGGAGCGACCAGGCGCATAAGTCAAGTCAAACTGTTAAATATATTTCCCATCAGACGTATATATTCGCATTCCCTCAACTTCATCAATAGTCAATACGATACGATCTTCGCCGGTTTGCATGCCGTTGGAGTTGGACCAACAGCCTTGGATACCGCTCCGCTAGCCTACTGGACGCTTGAGACCGACCATTCGCTGCATAACCACAGAAGCGAACAGTTGAGAACAAGCTAGAAAAAAATATGCCAGCCCAGTGCCGGCGTAATGTGCGGCCATACACCGAAAGCTGCGCAATCGTAACTCCGACATTTGACCATTTTAAGTGAAAATTGTGATTGCTGGATACCTCTGACACGAGAAACGTACACATCAATTTTTGGCGTTTTCGGTTGTTGAGTTATGAGATGGTAAGCGACAGACGCCAGACGGACGAAGGGGTAAGACCTGCATCGCGACCCATTAAGACGGCTACGCAACAAACTAGAATAGTCTTGTTCTTTTGAGCGTATTGCACGACCTGGGGCGGAAGTAGCTGCATAAAGTTCAGTTACACTAATATGATATTTATCTGAACTGAACTAAATTTGCTGAAAGACCAAGCGTCAAGACTAAACTTGGCGGCAGCTGAAGACGCCAATAGCATATGGCATGATATCGGTGTCACAGTCACTGTGTCGTCAAATGTGTCTAGAAGCTTTGATTAACCCCGTTCAATTCCAGACTTCGTCGTTACTAAAGTCGGACGACACGTCCGCGAGGTATCATACGGTAGCCGCCGAATAGCGGCAACAGGTCTTTTTTTTTGCTGACGCCAGACGCGCCGGACGGTCGAAGATTTTATTCCAGTAACGGTAACGGTTCTAGCGGGAGATATTAATCCAACTATATATCACAGGATCACAGGATGTAAGCTTTTTATCGTGTCTACAGAGTGTCAGGATAGCTGCGTCTTAATGCTTCGAACCAGTGCTGCTGCGTGTTACAGTGTTTGGTCTTCCATGTGACCCAAACCTCATTTTCTTCGATTTGTTCTGGATTTATACAGACAACAGAAATAAGTTTCTTAGATGCCATTTTCGTCAGTTTAAAATCACCAATTTTGTCTTAGACATCTTCTGTATTTCTAATTATCGTTTTCCGAGTTTGGTCTAGTTATTAGAAAGTTACCAACTGGCAACCGGCCCAAACTCTCGAATATCAATTTTTGTGTTAAAATGAATATTAAGGACGCAAAGAAAAATAATAAAAAAACCGTTGCCACCAGATTTCATACATAAAGCTATAATGCACTAAATTCGATTTCGACTGCGGCTGCGCCTCGTATCCTGCCGGTAGAGCTCAGCGCTTTCCAAAACCCGTTAGCTGGAATTTTGGGGTTTTGATTTTAACGGGAGAGAAGTCAGAAAAAAATGGGAAATGAGTGGAGTAGAAAAGGGAAAAGTGGCGGCTTGCAGTCTGTCTAGCTTTGTCAATGTAGAGCTCACTCGGCGGCACAACGGTCGCACCTCACACCGCGAGACGTCATGTACAGACAGACCAGCAGTACAGTACTCTCTCTCCCTCTTTGCCGCATCCTATTGAGCATGGCACACTGAAAACTGTGAGTAGCTTACAGATAGTCACATACAGCAGGCGACTGTCGATCGCTCTGTGCGTGACGTTTCACGGAGACTGTTGCACAGAGTTCATTAAACGCACATACTGAACTGAACTGAACTGAACTGACACGGTTTAGTTTTTGACGAAATGGCCAATGGACAAGCAGTAATGCATTATAGTAGGCACCGACTAACAGCGTTGGTGACTGTGTGACTACGCGCACGTACGCGTTAACAACCAATGACTAGTGGGCTTGCCCTACTCGCCCATTGATCAGTTCGTCAAAAATCATACCATTCTCAGTTCATTCAGTTCAGTTTAGTTGCGTTGCATGGACTTTACAAAACGAACCAACTGACAGTTTGGTCTATTCCAGTTCGAATCATTTCCTTCGTTTATGCCAGTGCGAAGCTCTGCTCTCTTTAATTGTGCCTGTGACCGTGATCACTCGATGATGGTGATGATGATGATGATAGTCTTCATTAAAGCAATCAACAGACACAGCGCTGTTAAACTCATCAATATTATTATTATTATTAATCTTATTTATTTTAGCGGGAATCAGTTCGTAGTTATGTGGTGTACTGGTGTACGGGTGGTAAGATCACTGAAGTTGATACTTGCTACACGCGTAACTCAATATACACTAAAAGCGTTGCTTGCTTAAAGGCAGAAAATTTTATATAGTGATAGAATAAAGGCCTCCTTGTTTACAGGCAAGCAACTCATACAACAACTTGACAATGTCATGTCAAAATGTGGATTTGTCGTCGACTTTCGATGTCTTGTGATGTAAACTTGTTGTATGTAAACATCTCTGATCGAATTATAGTCCAGCCATGATGACTGTGTTATGGGTCATTAGCAGCAAACAGTGGGATGAGCACTACAAGCTACAGGTCTTCGTGATTTTATCGAGAAAGAAAAACCTGTTCTTCTGAGTCGACAGTGAACAGATACATACATGTAGCCTATGATACAGCTGCAGCGACCGTCAATATACTATAGACGTATCGACGACGATTTTGAGACAAAACAGTTCTTCATTTCCACTACACGGTCGATAGGTGGATATTATTGCCAGCACGCGTAAGCATCATTCATGGAACTGGCTTAAAATAGGGCCAGCTATAAGCCGACATAACTTAGTGAAGAGTTTGTCATTAACGTACTGGCCTTCCAGATCATTTGGTCATATAGCATTTAAGCGAAACTGAAATTAATGAAGAAAAATAGGCTCAAATACAAAAAACACTAGAAATTTGGGGCAGAACTCAACGTGAGTCCACCCGGCGCCGTAAGTCCGATTGGGAGAAAACAAAGAAGCAAGACGGGAAGTTTTTCAGCCCTTTGATGGCAAGAACGTGTGGAAATGTGATAACTGAGAATAAATCAGAGATAAGCAAGTTGAAAGGAGTTGAGAATTTTGCACGTCCAATGGTCTACAATGTAAAATCGCATATGATCAAGATAAACCGTAGGTACGTAAAATATCTAAAGAAATGTGACGGCTTAGTGCCGACATATCGTGCGGCCGTCCCACTGACTTTTAATCTTTTGGGCTAAAAAATTGGCATACAACGCTTCACTCTTACACCTAGTAAGTTGAGGCCAATTTTGGTTTTCTGTGTTTTTTGCTAAAGTTAGAAGCGCGTATATACGGAACACCGAGGACAGACGAACGGACAAGCGACACCAGTGATGCGGCCTATTAGAACAGCCATAGAATAAAGCCTTCGTGGAAGCACGAACATTTTGTCTGCGTCGTGATGGCTGAAAGTATCAACGACGCGTGCTATCGATTGCGCCCGATGCTATACTGTATAGCCAAGTCAATAAATGTCCGTCCGTCTGTCTGTCACACTCGTGCACCCTCCTAGACCCGATGCACGGAATGAGATGCTATTCAACACGGAACACTCGCCTGGTTTTATAAGTAACACTGTGTTGGACAGAGGCCCCGGTACCTTACGGGAAGGAAAAATTTAGTGTGTTGAGACTCTTAGGACCCGTTCCTTTCCCAGTCACAATTTGCATTGCAAGTTGCAGATTAACCGACATGAGTACCACCGCAATACCTCCTGGTGCCGCCTGACTTTCGCCCTGGTTAGTAACTTACTATTATCAGTTTTACAGCGCTAAACGCAGGCGACGGAAACAAAAGTAAAATGTTACTTAAGACCAAAGTCAAGTATAAGATTAATACCATGACTGCTTAAGCAACAGCAACAGAGCAAATGCACGATGTCGGCTAAGTAAGTAAGTAAGTATTAAGATTAAGTAGGCAGGATGCGTTAGGCCTAACTGAGTGCTTAAGCTTTTCTTCAGTTTGACAATCTACATAGATCTAACATACTTTGTTTGTGCACTTCTCTGCACTGAAGCAGGCACTCAGTGCTGAAAGCAAAACCAGAATATTAAGACCAAGGCCGAAAACATAAAACCAAGATCAAAACACGGGTCTTATCGTAAGACCGCGGTCTCGGCGCCCAAGATTGCTGAACACTGTTTACTTGCAAGTTTTATAACGCACATCCAGCCATGTATTTTTACGCTACGCACGATAACTAATAGCCTACAGTACAGTGTTGCTGTCGACACCTCTTCGAAATTCAAACAAAGAAGAACAGTGCATGGTTACAAAGACCAGCAATTGTGTTTTACGACTGTCGTGTTAGTCGTAAATTTGTCTTAAGTCACAGCAGATATGACTGTGACGAGATAAGACGGCGACTTCGCAATCTCATGCGTGTGCATGAACCCGATATCATCAATTACTTTTCTCCTGACGGACCGCTATACAATGTACCAATGATACCCACTTTCGGATACTTTTATCCCGTTATCTACTTGACTTCAGCCACTGACGCCTCTCCACTTACTTGCCAGCGGAGCTTTTATGACGGGTAAATGGTGATTCTACAGCGCAAACCGAATAGCCTGCTGAAATTTATTGAAAATGTACAGAAAGTCTTTTTTAGAAACACAGATTTTTATCTATTTCACGAGGAACAAGAATTTAATTTATGAAACTGTTTAGAAATTTCGACCGAAGGCACGGCGATGCAAATTCAATGTTTGGGATACTCGGTGAAAATAAGTAAGTAAGTTAGTGAGTAAATAAAACGTTAATTTGTATACCGCATAACGTTAAAACAAACCTCGCGTGCGCTTATTGAGTGGACTTCGATTATAATGTTGTCAAAACAAATAACAACTTTGCTATAATATGAAGCAATGTACATGTAATTTTTCTACTTCTCACTTGGCGGTACAGTCTGTGGCTGAGCAACTCACTGTCTAATACATGACAAATGAATCGTCAATGTGACATGTAAAGTCGGTTTATTGTCGCAGATTTAGTGTCGGATTTGCAAGTGGCGGATAGAATACAGCAGCTTGGACTGTCTTCATCTTGCATCAAACTTTGATCAGTGGAACCAGCACTTGTAGCGAGCCAGGACCGTTGTAATGCCGTATGCACCGCGCAATAAGAAGCGATGACTAAAGTTTTAGCCGCTGTCGAGGATTATGTGAACATCGTTAACCTGCATGGCCCACAGAAATAACGAATTACTCGTACAGCAGGAGCGCTATACGTCTAGTTACTTCCTTGTTGATTCCAGTGAAACTGGCAAGTAGAATGCAGCATAAGCGTGACAAAGGCATATACGATTGACCAACTTTTTATCTAAAATGCTTTTGCAAACATTTATTAGCCTTTTTATTTACCGCACTTATTTAATGAGGCCTACACTTTGTACTTTATTTCAGTATTTTTTAGATTTTTAAATGTAGATTCTATTCTACTGCGCCTCCACTTTGCAACCTACAGACTGTTAATACTGGCGCAAATTATTATTGTATCGTATTATTTTGTATAGTTTTAAATTGTACTATAAGTTAAAGTTATGTTTCTTGTATACTAGCTAACGTAACCTTCGTAGCGGTCTGTCTACGTTCGCATTAAACGAATATTGTATTGTATTGTATATTGTATAGCATAGTAAACCGTCACGCACCGTATAAGCTTATAATTACGAAACTACAAAACGACATTGATAAACAAAACTAAACTTAACTCAATACACTTCTCGAAATAAACTAAAGTGCAGTACGGCATTGACATACGTGGGTCATTCCATAAATAAGTTACAAAACAGCGTCATTCTGTTAGTTTTCTAAATATAATAAGTTAGAAATATACATTTTGTAGAAAATGTTATTTCGGTCGCCACCTGTGAGTTTTATACACGATGATGTCACTGTGACAAAATTGTGTGATGCTGCCACTAAATTTGTCCCAAATAAACAACACGATTTTGCCCATTTTTTGTGAGCAAACAAACTTAGTGCAAATAAGACTCGCTCCAGTTATTGTCCAGTATATGGCGATAAGTGTTTTTTCGAAACCAACAATACATGTTTGCTGAAAGAAAAAAAATAGTTGGGCAAAAATTTGCATCAGATACCCAGTTGCAATCAGGTGTTGGTCAGTGGCTTGGATAGCAGGCAGCAGCGTTCATTGCATCAGGCATTCAAAAGCTTTTTGACAGATGGGACAAAATGTTTGAACACACTCGGACGATATGTTGAAAAAACATTAATGTTTAGCATTTGAAGAGGTGACATTTACTTCTTAAGTTTATTTATTTTTTGTTGTCCTAATGCTGTTTATTGCCTCCGAGTTATGATAAATTACTGCTGGTGAAAATAATACACAAATAGGCTATGTTTTATGAACAGATAACGTCACAATAATGACGTCATCATCCAAAAAAATTTCCACATATGTTCAAAATTAAATTCCCTAGAAAAAGAAAATTTAGTTCTTTCTATTTAAATGTGGAAAACTAATAAAATGACGCCGTTTTGTAACGTATTTATGGAACAACCCTCGTATTTTACTTTGGCTCCGTTTATTTGTGCCGTTTTGTATATGTCTTAAGATAAAAAAAATATTTAGCGTATTCGTCGTTTTTCTCCACATTAGAAACTGCAGTTTTCTGTAGTAGGCTTATCCGAAGATAAAAAAAGTTCTCTGCTGCAGTAGTAGCACTCCACTGGACGAGTTAATTGTTGCGCAGCGCTAGAAGTGTTGAAAGTAATTCAGCGCCGCGAAGACACAAGCTGATCACATCACACGCCGTCATGAACGAACAGTTGATGGGGCGTAGTCACGAACATCGTGCATTATAGTTCATTGCTCGATGGTTTTTGCTAAAACCAATACCTTTTACGTCATTACCACTATTACTAAGTTTATACTGTTAGCATTACCACCATTGATGTTGCTGTTACTTTTGCTTTTCACGTTTAAGTTTCAATTATCGCTCTATCGTAAACATTATCCTGCGTGATCGTCGTCGTGGGCAAAGCTTTAGCGTGCGTCTGTCTGTCGCTAATTTTAGCAACTCTTTTGCGTGCCTGGCTGATGTAGATATAGTAACAACCACACGTCATCATCATCATCATCATCAGCAGCAGCAGCAGCTGTAGCTGACGTCACAGATCTCATATCTTGCTGGTCGGTGTGGAGCGGTGCTTATGAGTGGCTGTCAGTTGGAGTGAAGCGGTCTGCACAAAACGTGTGTTTTTAAACTTCTTCAGGCCAAGAATGTCCCAAAATCAAAGGAGCTTATAGTGTTTTTCAAACCCTGTCGCTAGATTTAAAAACATGGAAGAACCAGAAGGAACATATAACGGAAAGATATGGCAGTTGGTGTGAAGTGGTCTTTATGAAACTGTCAAAAGTCACGAACACTGCTGCAGCAGTCATTGACAGGTTCTCTCAGACGCTCTTCAGTTATTAGCTGGCAGCCAGTCTGATGTGTGATCGATCTTTCTACACATTGCACGGATATGAAGAAACCGCAAACTTTTCAACACAAACGCTGCTTTATTTTTAGCTGAGACAATGATTATTGCAATGCAGATTTTGAGAAATGATAAATGAATGTGAGGAAATGGGTTTGGGAAATTGGTTATTACGTGATAATGTTATAACTAAATTTGTTCGAACCACATACGCTTTCTAAAATTCGTGCAAAAAAAACAAAAATATCACTTTGCTTTTGTTTGGAAAATAACTCCAAAATTGTGCTGGCAACAGTAAGTAAGTAAGTAAGATTATTTAGAAGGCGCAATTTAGCAATAGCCACAATGCGCCGCGCTCTCAACGCCCGAACAAAAATGTCTTTAACTGCCGTTTAAACTGTTCAAAGTTAATGTCAGTTTGTCTCAGATGAGCTAGCAGACTGTTCCACAACCTCGGACCTGCAGCGGCAAAACAACTGTCTTCATAGCTGCTGCAGGTTCTTCTGACGACACATGTTTTCGAGTTGACAGAGCGCAGCTGACGACGACCTTCGTCGGAGACCAGCTGACAGTCGGCGGCGGCCAGGTAAGGTGGAGCCATACCGGACAGTGACAAGTAGACCAGAGTGGCCATCATGAAGTCAAACCGACGCCAAACCGGAAGCCAGTGCAGCTCCTGTAGCACCGGCGTTATGTGGTCATAGCGTCGAGACACGGCACCAAACGTACAGCCGCATTCTGAACAGACTGAAGCCGGCTCATCAGACCGTCGGTAATGCCGTAGAACATCGAGTTGCAGTAGTCCAGGCGATACGAAATAAACGCCTGGACCAGTGTTTTGACGGCGTCAGGTGAAATTGATCTGACGACCGGTCGGAGCCGCCGTAACTGGTAGTAGCCACTGCGACACACGGCGGCCATCTGTGCAGACAGCGTCAGCTGACTGTCGATGATGACGCCGAGGTTACAGGCCGTCTCCGAGACGTTGATACGTGCCGACGCCACCGGAACCTCCAAAACGTTGACTTTCGCCAGCTGTTGTGGAGAACCCAACCACATAACCTGGGTCTTGGTGGGGTTCAGTCGAAGTCGGCTGGCCTTCAACCATGCCTCGATGTCGACGAGACACGCAGTAAAACGTCGGACGGTAGCCTCAGCGTCACCAGCCGGTGTGCTGATGTAAACCTGCGTGTCATCGGCATACTGGTGCAGGCAGAGGCCATGACGGTCAACGACCAGGGCCAGCTCAGCTGTGTACAGAACGTACAACAGCGGGCCCAGTACGGATCCTTGCGGAACCCTGAATAGTACCGACTGCACAAAAGACAGCTGACCACTGTAGGCAATCTGCTGCGTTCTGTCGGTCAGAAATGACTGCGCCCAGTCATGGACTAAGTCGGTCAAACCGAAAGCAGACTGCAGCACGGAGTGGTCGACGCAGTCGAAAGCTGCTGAAAGATATAATTCGTTTATCAAGCGTAGGCACTTTATTTTTTATTTCTCGTTAGCGTTCCAGAACCTTTGCTTCTATCCGTTTTGTTGATGTTGCTGGCTGTTCAGCTTTATTGTCTGACAACATAAAGATTCTTGGTGTCACTCTGGACTGTCACCTTTCTTTAGATAAACACATTAGCTCCATCTGCAAATCTGCTTATTATCACATCCGGTCACTCCGCCATATTCGTTCGGCCATCACTGCTGATATGGCCAAATCAGTCGCTTCTTCCCTGGTCTGCTCTCGCTTAGACTACGCTAATTCTCTTCTGTTCGGCTCTACTCAGAAAAATATCAATTGTCTTCAGTTCGTCCAAAACACACTTGCTAGAGTCGTTGCCAGCCACGTTCTCCCTCGTGGTACTCGCTCATCTGATATTCTCCCGGATCTGCATTGGCTCCCAATTGATCAACGCATTGAATTCAAACTTGCCACATTGACGTACAACATTCTCAACTCCTCTCAACCTGCTTATCTACGTTCTCTGCTCAATTATCACACTCCCACACATTCTCTGCGTTCTGCCAACACCAATCTGCTGTCGGTTCCACGTGTCCGCACAACCTTTGCATCCCACGTTTTTAGCATTGCAGCCCCCACAGTTTGGAACTCACTACCCTTTAGCATCTGCAGTTCTACCTCTGCAGACACTTTCCGTCGCCTCCTCAAAACTCACTGCTTCCAGCAGGCCTACTGCTTCCTCTAGCGGTTCAGCCAAATGCCTCAGATTCGGCCACTGGCTGACATTGTGCACTTTAAATATGCACTTACTTATTTACTTACTTATTTTTGCTTTATTTTTTCATGTTTTTTTCATGTGTGATGCACATACACACATGCAGACGCTACTGCAGAAACCGATGAAACCATAGCAACAGTGTCAGCAACAGCAGCAACAGTATAACCCCGTATAGCAGCAACAGCCAGAGATATTAATCCTTTTTTGAGTCATAAAAACTATTCTCCTCCCGTTTTTTCATTGATTTTTTTTGTTTGCGTACTTTTGCTTTTCGGCTATTTTTCTCATTTTTTGTTTCAATACGAGCCTATTTTCCAAATCTAGCAAAAGTTTTGGAGAGCTTTTCCAATGGGGTCGCGCCGTCGATTCTGTGACATTCTTGTCGAGAAAATGTTTTAAAGCACATATTTTAGGTAGCAAGCTACTGCAGAGAGAATGTTGATATAATTTTTAGGTTCAGTTTTTCCTTCGAAGGGCTGAAAAAATTTACCGTTTTTTTATATGGCGCATTAGCTTCAAGATCTATTGTGGTATAGACCACATCCTCTAACTGACAACAGTAGGCCATAGTAGGCCTAATAGTAAAAGCAGTGCCATTGGCATACAGTTGTGTGGTTCGGTTCCATAGATATTTGATTAATTCTTCCAATGTACGAATGCATATACGGTGTTGACCTTTCGCATTGTCGCCGTGACATTGCTTCGGTGCCGTTTATTTGCCATCTGTCAGCGGTGCACGCTTATATAGGTCTGTCGTCACATAACGACATCACGGCTGTAGTGCTGCTGACGCTGATGCTTCTGTGCTAATGTTATAGCGTCGGCTACCTACCATTATCCCGCTACCCATCCCGTGCACGTTACCGAATGAAGCGAACTAATGCTGGGTGAACCGGCGGCCATATCTATGGAACGTTCGATCTATTCAAACTCGGATGCGTACGCCAGTTGGGCGACTTTAGTTTTTGTGATGGATTCTATCTTATCTTATTCATATTATTTAGCTTTAGTTTTCTTTATTGTTAAGCGCTGTCATTTATAGAATTTGGTGTACCAGATTTATTGTGATCGTTGTGCAGAGTATATGACATTTTGGGCTGTGAATGTAGTTTTGTGATCTATATGCCCTAGCCGATCCTACATAAAAAGCAGTATAATGATAATATGGTCATTGTAATAGCGGTAGCAAAACGTTTTTTTTTGTTGTTGTCATCATTGTATTATATAGGATACGTTTTGTGCTAGTTTTAATTTCAGTTCATTAGCATAGTTAATTTTCTAACATATAAGAACATTTTCAATTACAATTGCATTTTTATTTGTCACTCGGATATTTATTTGTTTGCTATTGTCACTATAGCACGAAGGTAACAAATGAACGTTAACAATTTTGTTTCAAAGTATACCGATAAAGACAACAGCGAACAAGATAGAGAGTCTAACACAGCTACGTTCTGTGTGCGTTTTTGTTGTTGTTTTTTTTAATTTTTAGCAAAAGATGTGAACAGAAAGTTGACACTGTGATACTGGCAGTGTATGGTGTTTCGTTTTACTTACTTCCAACTTGAGCTAATTATAAATCTAATCAATTGCGAAGCAACAAAATTAGAAAGAAATGCCAATGTGTCCAATCTTCGACAGAGGAACAGATCAACAGACGCGCACAGCGCGCAGTGTGTCCACTCAGCCGGAAACGAATGAAGGAAAGAAGTCAACGAATGTGCTGCATGGTTGATTCATGTATTCGACAGCAGCGCTGTTGCCGCGCCTGCAGTGTCTTTACTTATTTATCATCGCACTTACGTCGCGTCGCGTAACGTGACGTCGTTACTGCAGTTTTTTTGTCTCATTCCATCCACATGGCATCGACGACGACGCTAAAACGTTGTGAACTAACCATATATCAAGCCGTATATAGTACTACTCGTATATATGCCAACGTTTAAAAGACTACAAAACATTTCACATGGTAGTATAGCGACGCGTTTAAAAAGTGATTAAGTCTTTGGTGATGCTTTTGGTCCCATATTGTCCATAAAGTGTGCCAGTAAAAATTAAAAATCGTTTTATCTACTATTTAGCAAAAATAGACAAAAAATTGGTGACAGATTTCATTTTTTACTCACAATGTAGTGCAATCTGAGTGTTACACTCCGTTAACACGATGAAGCAAACATCAAGCAAACATCAAGCAGACATCATACAAACCGTGATTACGTTTCAAACGTATTTAATAAACATGTGCACGACGTGTGCTCTAATTGCTTTATGTTTGCTTGATGTTTGTTTCATTGTGTAAACGGGGTATTACGCGTATACAATGCATCGTTTGGCGACGCTTGTTTGCTATCTGTCTTTTGCGAACCCTTTACGGGCAGTCTGAAAAATCCTCAGGTGCAGATTGTAAGCTTATTCACGTTTCTAATAGAGTAAATACAATCCGTCTTATGTCTGGACTGATATAATCCCATCGTTCAGCGTAGACGTATTACGCTGCAAATCCCACAGATCATGCCATTTCGGCTGTACGGTCTAGTGAACTGAAATCTTGATAAGTCGAATTCCCATGCAGTCTGCGAAAAAAGTAAGGACGGGAGATTTATTTTATTTTTTAAAATTGTTATTTTGCGACATTCCGTGTAATTCTACGTAACACAGCGGCTGATAAAAAACTAGGTAACACATTGAAAACCACAATAAAAAAATGCTGCAACATAACAAACTGGATGTAGTCAGTTTCGTTTCAGTAAAACTTAAAAAGCAAACAAAAAACTACATTAATATTTCTGAGGGGTCTAACAAAAATGTAGAAACGGTGATTTGGGGGAGGGGCGGCAACTGAAAGCATAGGAATTATTACGCTTAAGATATTAGTGCTTTGAACTGCAACGTACATGGGGAAAGTAGCAGATATCATGCAAAAGAAAAAAATTGTTCAATATGACATAGGCTATTTAGACATTAGCCTAACATCTTGACTTTTTCTAGTAAGCAGATGATTGAGATGAATTCAGAGGCTTGTCAAGATCGCCGTATCTCATTGCTAGGAACCAACCGAATTCACGGGAAAAAATGCATGATTTCACGGCAGAATTTTTAAAATGTGTCAAATTTCACGGAAAATTTACGGAAAGAGTTTCGGAAATTCACGGGCCACACAGACGTTATTTCGAGGTGCTGCGCTAATGCGAACGAAGAAATTTCTGAACAAAGAATGATTACTACACTAAGTCAAGACTCAAGACAGTCAATGTCAACTACTTAGTGCTAAAGTGCGACACGTAGCAAACAGCAACATCCGTACAAAAGTTGCTGATAAAACTCTGGAATTGTCATAAATTAAACTAAAAGCGCTAAAATTCACGAAAAAACACGGATTTCACGGAAATCAGCGTTTTTCACGGAAGGAGGTCAATTTCACGGAAAATGTCACGGCCGTGAAATCGTGAATTAAGTTGGTCCCTACTCATTGCGTTTTTAGCGGTTCATTTTACCTGCTGGCGAGTGTAGAGGCCTACGACTGTTACACATCTGGCGTCTTTCTTCGCACAACGAACGGGAAAATATAAATCTAGTCATATACCACTACGACTATAATTTAATTTCGATGAAGAAGACGATTCGTTCAGAATGATTTTTCTGCCAGTGGTTGTGCAATGATTAATGTACAGCGAATCAATAGCCTATACGACAGTCAATTATCAAGCAATAGCAACTGTCGCTATGTCTTTGGCAAGAAGCGATAAACGCAGATATAGCAAAGCTTTTCTGACTGTCTGTGCTGGGCCACGGATACGGAAAACCAACAGCTAAATCCAATGGCGTCGTGACAAGGGGTGTGCTTTCCCTCCGAAATTTTAGTCTGTCGAAAATTTTCTTGCAAAATAAAACAAACTTAGAATGCAAATTTCTTCGGACTTAAGACCTCGAGGTCGTGGGCTTGACTCTCGGTCGGGTCGCTATTAAGCCGTTACTACGTCGATGGGTGACTTTCTGCGGACAGGTAAGCCATACAGGTATATAACCAACTCCATGGTTAACTCAGTCTTCCATCCCTCCGGTCTGTCTGGCTGGGATTAAGGCGGGGCGGGTCAAAATGCGTGCGGTCACTCGGGTGGCAAGTAATACTGTGTAATCCCATATGGCAGGTGACGCTCCGTAGCTCTGCGATGGGTTTCCGCTTTTAGCTATTGTGTTAGGGGGAAATTAGTGGCAACATTAAACTTAAAGCCCCTATAGTGTATTTAGTCGGAAAGTTGCAACAGTTTGTGGGAAAATTCAACATTGCAACTCCCTGCCCTTGAATTCCAACTTTTCAACGCCTGACGCCGTTGTCTAGCCCACAGCGTCGTGGGTATGGCAGCTCCCGGCAGTCGTGGGAATTCCCGGCTGTGCGTCGCCTGCAGTCCGCTGACCAGCAACTTGCTTGATCGGAATGGCTGATAAACTCCAGCGTCCGTCGTCGGCGTTGTTTCCGCTGCAGTTGTCCGGTCGCGTGGCTTTCTTTACTGCAGTGATTTCGCGTAGATCTAAGCCTGCGTATAGTGTAGCATGTCCGTGGATTTGTGACTAAGTGTTCTCACAGCGACGTAACGCCTGTAGATAGCTGCATGATTTTCCTCGGGGCCTACGTATAGACAGACTTTTCCCAGGGAGGGAGGGTTCGTCTTCACCCGGCGGCTCTCCATATTAAATCTAGCTGTCGGGTCTATTCTAGAGGAATGTTTGAAGGTACCTCAGTTGTGTCTGGGGCAAAGCATTAGCCGCAAATGCATGTCTGTGCTTTCAACCTCGAAAATCACATCGAGTGGTGACGACTTTGGTTATTTTTATGCAATGTTTTTTTCTTGGTTCCGGGTCTTGGCTAATGTGGGGATAGGGCTAGATCGAAAGAACGCATCGAACTCCCTACAGCTACGGAGACAGTTACTGACATGCAGGAGGGAGGAAATGGGTTAGGGTTCTGTGTTAACGGTTAAAGGAAAAAGGGGCAAAACGTAATGGAGGAACTATTAGGCCTACACTGATTTTTAGCTTGAGAACGTAGAGTTCAGATATTTTTCTGTGGTAATTTTACGTCAAAATATCTCTCGTACATTGTAAGTCTTACGGTGAGAAATATTAGCATCCTATCGAATATGGTCAGCTGACATAACTGAAGCATCTGCGTATACATGTGGTGTATAGGGCCTACCAGCCAGCGGTGTCGTTGGTGTCGCCGCCCTGGCGAACACGCTGAGTACTGCAACTCTAACTCCGTACAGCTAGGGACTGATCTCGGTCCGTGTATGTGACCAGACTGCAGATGGGATTGAGTCTTAAGTCTGCTTCAAGGCGCTTTCGCACCGAGCCTTCTCAATGCGCCGAGGCCCTGCAGAGACTTAACCACTCGACAGCTGCTTTTACTCTTCATACTGTGCTCTATGCTGATTGCTTTATCTAATTATGTACACGGTGGACCGGAAAGAAAGCCGCCGAGATTTTGTCGCGTCAGCGCGGCAGAGTCCAAAGCATAGGGCCTATTTGATGAGGCTTGATCTTTGTGTCACTTACCTTATCATTTCTTCATTCCTGTTTTGATCGGCCCTATAGTGTTACCCCTTGACTACATAAGGGGTGTAGGGCCAGTGGCGGAGCCAATGGGTAACACTGTTACTCGTTTTCACCGTAGACATGGAGCGTTAGGCCCTATCTGGTGCTTAATGGTGGATTTTTTTTGTACAGAAAGACAGCAGTTTTGCCATTTGGCGCTACAGGTGCAGTATATTCCTATTATACTTTAGGCTAACCGTGTATAATTTAAATTGACATAGCGGCAGCATGTCAGAAACACTGCATTGGGTGGATTTTCATGTCATGCATTGCAGGTTACATGTAGTAGCATATTATTAGATCGGTCATGAGAGAGGAGAGAAGCTGTTAACCGTGATTGTTGTTTTCTCTCAATAGCGTTAATCAACCAGCAGCATAAAACACCGGCTCATGCGCGTTGATTAGATGTCCCCATCCCACGCTATCCGATGCCATGCATCGGCGCCTTTCTCAATGCCAATATACGCAATCGTCTGAGTAATGCATCTGAATGACAATAAACTGATTATAGCATAAACTAGCAGCTGCTTTGTAGGGCTATACTGTGCAGACAACATGAATTAAACCATTAACCTGGCCACTAACAGAACGTCACTTTCTAAGTTCCTACATCACTGTCACGTGATCGATTTGATGTTTGCTGTCGTTAGAACAAGAAGACTGGCAGGCGGTGCATTCACTATGACAGAGTCTGCTGCTTGCAGCGCCTGTTGCCTCTTGAAATTCGAAATGCCAGAACTCGAACAGCGTTTTAAGACAACTCAAAACTTACTTTTACAGTAAACGTTTTAACTTATCACAGCATATTTTAATTTTTTAAATGTTAGATGTTTCTTTACTTTAGCTTTTTAATTATCCATTTCGTGTGTTTCTACTTTTAATTTCTATGGTTGTAGGCTGCATGGTGGCGTTTCTACAACCTTACGTGGATAAAATCAGGCGAATTAGCGGAGATAAACTGTTTTACGTTTTGTTTTTGTTTTTTTTTCAGCTATCGGCGACATTTACTGTTGATGAGACGGCAACACTCGGTGGGACACCGAGTGTCATGAAGTTTATGAAGAGAGAGCAAAGCTGGCTGATTAAGTCAATATACTGTGTGCTTAGAGATCTCGTAATGCTCCGTCGTCATGACTGTGTTGTTACTGGGCTTAATCAGTAAGCACTAAGCCACTCAGCACAGCTTTTAGCGCAGCATGCAAACATAGTACATAGTGGCAGCAGTACGTACGTGACACGATCTGGTCTGGTCTAGTAGCTAGTCATCACTGATTTCACTCTGACTCTGACTGCATAGCATGGCGTGTGTCTGCCAATTACCGCTATATTCACCGCTCTCTCCCGTTCTCTTTTTGTGAGAGTTCTGGAATGATCTAATGTTGCTGCATCAAGTCGTTGATCGCGTCTAAATCACCGTGTGACACACACTGCGCGTAACCACTAACCAGTGATCACAGCACTGTACGAGGTGACATAGGTACGAGAGTGTCACAAATTAGGTCATGGAAGGTTGTCTATAGCTCTCAACGGTAACACATTTTAGAGATGCCTGAAATTAGGGCCTATGGGATCACACAGTGTAATTATCTGGTACCCGACGGACGTCGATAGGCGCCCCTCCCCGCCCGGCTTCAACCCCGGCCAGACATGCTGGTTGGTACTCAATTCACCTTTACCTCAGAAAGATGGAAGGCTGGGTTAAACTTGGTTTTTGGTTATACGCTAAGATTGTTTACCTCCGCGGAAAGTCTCCCATCCAGCGACCGGATCGAGAATTAAACCCACGACCTCTTGATCGTAAGTTCAAAGTCAAAAAACATGTTATGTTGCGCCTTCAAAAGACTTTCCAGAGACCACGAAAGCCACAAAAGAATCTTATTCTTGATCTTGAGATGCTTTATCTTAATGGCCCGAGTCGGTCGCAACTCTCGACCTCTGTGCCATAGATGTTAAAAACATTTGTTTGCAAATAAAAAACATGTTTTTATACTTTGTATAAAAACATTATAAAACATTATAAAAGCGTTAAACTGCAGATGTTTCCTATCGCTACTTTTTACTTTAGACATTTTTATTTTATGTAACCGTGATTATGGTACATACTCATATTTGAACTAAACAATCAAGTGTTAGAACAAATACCAAGTATACTAGTCACTTTAACAGTTTTAACACATTTGTGGCAATTTATTTTAACGATTTAACAAGAACAAAAAACATGACAATATAAAGCACAAAACATTTATAAAAATAACAAAAAACAAAAAAAAATAAACAAAAGATTAAAAAAGTTAAAAAAAACATAAAAACACGTTTTTATACTTTTATTTAAAAAAAATAAAAAAAATGTTTTTTATATTTATGCCCTGAGCATTGCTATTGTTCCTTTTTCTGTCACTGATTTTCTATGCGATAGATGTCGGAATTTAGTTCCCGGTTGTTTATCGCGACCAAGTGAGAAGGAAACAGTGGGTAAAAGGTGTGCGTAGGCCTACATGAAACTGCAGAACGAACAGTCAAGTCGTTACATTGTCCAGCTGATCTGCGTGCAAATGGAGTGACCTTTGCTTGGCTGTAAAAAACGCTGCAGGTGAGCATGCAGTCTATTTCAAGGTGACAAATGCAATGATTACATTCTGTAGGAGGGCTTGCGACACGAGACTTTTGGGCTCTCAATCCAACATTATTTCGACACCAGTTTCTATTCACGTCAGCTCAAAGAGTCATAATGTGTTTATTGCTTTCTGCGTAGTATGTAGTATGTAGAATGTTTCCTGGGTACATCTAAATGCACAGCGAGTAGGCGTCGTCTCGAGCTGCTGGTAATAGTGTCATCAAACTAGCACCGGCGCGACGTCGTGAAGTTAGCTATAGGACCTGAGACACCGAGAGGCGTATGAATATATCGTGATCAATTGGCCCGCGGTGCATACATGCAGGGGTCTAGTCTAGGTCTAGGACCACTAGAACAACTACGTGTAGAATATAGAGGGATCGGCGTCACACGACAAATGCGCGTTTGTCTCACTTTCTTGTCGCCGGGGCGCTGCAGCTGCTCTCAAGACCGCAACGTCGACGCCACACGGTGGGGGACATGGCAGACTTGCTGAAAATGTTACATCGTTAAACCATTGGTAGTCGGCCAGTTTTTGGGTGGTTTCTATTGTTGCTTGGATGCGAACAGGGACAGATTATTAGTCCGAAGTCTTAACAGCGCAAGGATCAAAGTTGGGATTAGTGATATAGCTAGAAATAGAAATAAATTGCTTTTCTAGCTAAGGCGTATATATATATATATATAGGGTGGGCCAAAAAATCCCAACTTGTTTTTGAATGAGTGTGTTTCACGTGATTCTATCGTCTTGGTCATTTGCGTACCAAAAATTATCAAATTTGGTAAAGATTTGAGGAAGTTCACACAAAAAGTTGGAAATATTTTTTGGCCCACTTTGTAGCGTATACTTTGACTATTGTGGCCTTTCGCTATGGCAGCCCCTGGCTATAGCGAAACCTGTCACCGATGCGGACAACTTGAGTGATAGGACAGTGGAGGCGCAATGGCGGCGTCAGTAGACGTAAAGTAGCATGAACTGAACTGAGTTTACTGAACACACTTGCACCTCGAAAGCTGGATAGCTGAATAATACAATAATACATGAAGCGAAATATACAAAACATGCAGAAATTGTCCATGGACGTTTTTATGTCCGTGCTGCTTTATTGGATAGTTAAAAGCAGAAACTCAAACTTTAAAAATGTTCGATGTTGTGGAAACGGTTTTGGCTGTAAAAGTTTGAACGCTGGTCTCTAGATTTTGAGCACTCTCGTCAGCTGATATTTGGTTTCCATTAACGTCTATGTACCTTAGTATGCCTACGCTATATACGAAAGACCAGCCATTACATTAACGAAATTATTTGTTTTTTTTGTTCAGCTCAAGCGGCATAGTCACGTTTGTTTAGTTATAATAGCATAACATAATGCACATGCACTGAGCACTGACCGATTTATATATACGTCAACAAACCCCAAAGCATCACTTTCAAACTACGATAGCTATTTACCGCTACATTTCAGCATAAAATGCCCCGAAACAGTCGCCCGATAGCTTGCTTGCCGATGGCTGCGGCTAATCCGGGCTTATCTTCGCTTTCATAGCTTACGATTAGCGTAATCCGTCTGACCTGTCTGCAGCCCAGCCTAGCCCACAGGCCCTGGGCGTATATCACTGTAGTCTGGTCACTCATATAGCCATGACATCATTTCGGTCTGTCCTTTTCCTTCCCCTTCCCCCTTCTCTTTCCATTACCTTTCTTTCCCCTTTCCTGAAAGGTGAAAAATGTGTGCAATAATAGAATTAGTAATCATTTACAATCATTGTCTACTATAGTAGCGTTACTTTGGGGTTTAACTTAGACCCCGAGGTGACGCTGCGTGGATGTCGATAGAACAATAGTTAATAATTGCGTCGCGGCTCGACGTTTGCACGCATCATTCTGATCACGCAATGACACAGATACGTGGACGTGGCGTGGTTCAAGGCTCTCGGTGATCCTATAGCACTGCCTGTAGTGTACTTCAGTGCTGCCGTCACTCATCTGTCATCACGCATTCAATCTAACCATCAACGACATCTGCAGCAGCAGCCGTCTGTCGCCGTGCAGTCACCATGACGTCTCAGTGGAATGGTCGTGCTGAACTGCGCAGCAGCTGTCAGAGCTTTAAAATTTTCGCTGTTTCCAGTTGCAGTCTGCCGCAAAAGTCGGAACAAAGGAATATTGTTTTAATTTGTTTAATATTTATTTTACAACATTCCGTGTAGTATTACACAACAGCTAATAAAACAGAAAACATTTGGTTCCAGTAAGACATTAAAAGCAAACAGAAAATGCTCGTGTATTTTTGAAGTTTAAATTAAAAAAATAGAGAAGGATCTTTTAAGAGACGGACGGCAGCTGGACGACAGAATGTCTTACGCTCAATGCGCCGAAAACACAGCTCAACACAGATGCGACTGTAAGAATACATTAATTTTCTTCTCACAATACCCAACGTTTTTGCTTTTTGCTGCTCACTTGTCCGGTTCATTTAGCCAATATGACTTTTCCGTTGCAGGAGGCTGTAAAAGAAACTACTCTATTCTTATAAGCTAACTGGCTAAGGAATCTAAAAGATACACAAACGTAGCGAAAAGGAAAGGGAGGCGAGGAGAAATGTGTCACGCATCACCGTGGGTCAAAATGTAATGAGGTCACGCACACGTGTCAGCCTGTGTTTAATAGGTCAGCAGGTTAAGTAAAATAAGTCGTAAATATTCTAAATTGTTTAATCTGCCAAATGTTCCATGAGTCATTCCCGGGCTTTATATGCGTGTGACCCCAGCTCTGCTAAGCTAAGCTTGCTTGCCGATGTCTGATGCAAATAATAATAATTCTAAGCTTGCCGGCCATCTGTCCGCCTGTCTGTCATCTGATCTCATGTCTGAAGCACTTTGCTGAAGGAGATAGTTACAACTTAGCCACTTTCAGGCGACTTTTTGCCAAAGTCGCAAAATCTGGCTCCTCAGGAAATCGTACTTGGACGTTATCATCTGAATCTGTTGCTATTGGCTCTAAATATGATGTTATCTCGTATAGTGTGGCAGTTAAACCGGTTGTATGGAGTGCATTTGCAATGTCGTTGGAGGCTGTGTTGATGTGACATTTTTTTGAGTGTGCCTTTGAGCATACTCGTAGTTTACTCGTAGTTTGAGTTTTTTAGTGTTTTTAGTGTATTTTATTGTGTGCTGCTGCCTTTTGGCGTAATAAACGATGATGATGATTAGGCAAACTTTGCTAATTAAGGGCCATTCTGACTGGTTGATTGAATGACTGGCCATCTTGTCTCACCGGTGACTGGTCGTCTACAGCACAAAACGATGCCATTGCTAAGTCAAATAAACAGCTAAATGTCATGCTTTGCTTTTAGATACTTTTCTCTCGTCAATCTATGACATTGTGTGATAAATGCATACAGCATGACGAGGAAAAAGTAGGCTACTGAAATGTTTGAAAAAGCGTGCATACTGTTATCATTTTCAACAGGTAAATAAACGAATGGCGGCTAAACCCATTTTTATAACACAAGTAGTTAGTAGAGTGTTTTTAATTCAAAATTTTTCTCCACTTAGTTTTCGTGTTTTCTATTTATATCACGTCCGCCCATAGGACATAATAAGTATATTTACGTAAACATGTGCTCAAATAGTACATAGCCTAGTACTTGCTAAATAGGCCTGCGGTGTGTGTCACTAAAATATATGATTGAGGCTGTTTGCCTCTGATCAAAAGGCTCCACGTAATTTCATGTTTTCTGTTTCGGTAAATACTAAACCAATTTTCACTGTGCAGCTCTGCATGCAGTCCATGGTGCTCTGATACCGTTTCGTCGTTATGCAACGTTTTATTTCTGTTAATTTTGTTGGCATAACATAGATTTTCGTACACACATTAGCTAGTTTTATTTCTATTGCTTGAGTTTTGATTGTATTCAGTGTTTTTTTACTTTTTAAATCTCTATCGCCTCTCAAGCTTTTGTTTTTTGGTGTGTGAACAAAGTAGACTAAGTAACTGCGTGCTTTACTTGTTTAGTTTTTGGCTAGGTTGTTTGTTTTTTCTTTTTTATTTGCTATTAAGGTCCTACTTCTTTACTTATCGTTTGATTGAGTGATTGTAGTGCCGTCGGTTTTTCTTGCTTTGCGGCTACATTGTGTTAGAATTCTGCGAACTGGCATATTGTGTCTGCGAAAACTAATTCTCATAGCAATAACGTTGCTGTTAGTTGGAACTAATCTGATGCAACGACGTGGTCTGGCGTCATAACACATAGACTTACTGGCTACGTGTATTGTGTAGCGACTGCGTGTGTCCGTTGACTTGACTTAGGCCTACTTGGCTATATAACTTGAGACACAGCTTCCGCCGTTTCAAGAACATACCGTCGTAAAGTTTGTAATCGTAAATGCTGCAGTGCAAGACGCAAGGGCGCAACTTCCTGTATAAAGTCAATGAAATTCTAGAACAGGAATAACCCTCAACGGGATCCAGAAAAAGCCCTCTTAAAGGGTGTGGCGACAAAGCTCAAGAATTGTAGCTGAATATTAACACGCACGAACTTTGACTTAAACTTAAGGCAGCAACAACATTTCTGTAATTCTGTATACTACTTTATACATCGGCGTATTTAAAGAACATTGATCTGCCATGCCTCGCGCCGCTGAAATTTTGCACAATTTTGCTTCATGAAACATCAAAATTTTTGCGGCGTTAGTTAGCCTAACAAGAATGGCTCAGCTTCGTCCTTTGACTCCGGCTCATAAATTTTAAATACGCCACTAATCTTGGACTATATAAGTACTCTTGTTCACGGAAATTTCATTACATTAAGATCGCTGGAATAGGTTAGCAACCCTACCTTAAAACGTGAAGACTGCAGCCTCCCGTCTCTTTCTAAGCCCCGGGGAATTAGTTACGCCCCCGCAAGACGTCTCACTGTCATTTATTGCATTCTAGAGTCTACATATCATAACCGTGCATTAGACGACGACGACCACGAACGACGACCAAGCGCTCTGAACATATGCATAAAATCATGCATCCTCCAGTACAGGCTAGTAGGCTCTGTGTGACGTATTATGATTGAACATGGATATTATCGGTTGTGCCGGACGGCGAATGTGAAATCTAATTAACGATGCAGTAGCTCAGCGCACATTAATATAGACAGCGGAGACGGACGGCCCCTGGGGTCACGCCGTACAAAAACACCACCGTGCTCGCCTCGCAATCTTAGGTTCAGCCTCATACAGTGCCGTCAAATGCTGTTGGTGAAACGATTTGAAACGTCAGAATATAGAAATTATTCATTCGTATCGTTCGTGTCATTATGTATGGACAGAGTGGATGCATTCATTCATTCCGTGTCCGAAGGCCCATTTATTCTCAATTCATCACTTTTGTCAATATTAAACGAAATGTACGTTAACGTTATGCTATGCATTAGACCAAGAACGTGTTTAGGAGAAGGAGAGCTTGCGCATAGATTTCGTGTGAAAGTAGAAAAAAAATTTGATGTAAAGAGAAATATTAAGCTTAACAAATACAAAATAATTTTTGCAAAGCTTAGCGCAAAAATATGCTGTTACAGTCACTCCCCTGCCTAAAGGTGTGAAGGCCCCTTACAAAGCGACAGAAATGAACTGAAATAGGTCTATGTCAGTGCTGTTCGGTTCTTTTCTGTCGCGTTGTACAATTTTTAAAAATAAACTATTACGCTATCGCGCGATGCACCTACTGTTCTTTGCCGACCGTTGGGTCAAAAAAGAAGTCTCGTGTATGATATGTCGTCTGTCTCTTTGTCGGTTGTCTGTCGTCTGTCGTTTTTCTGTAACGCATGTATTGTCGCTAAACGGTACGTAGTAAGGGGTTGGCAATGGTACCATTAGATGACGAGCATGTGGTTTGTCAATGATAACCATGTCTCTATCTGCAGCGGTTTGGCCGCAATTTTGAACGCAAAGTTTTTGTCTGCAGCTATCATCCGCGTGCGCCGAACTACCGTATCGTATTCTAGTTTTGATTGTCGCGCTCGATGTAGCAGCGTCACCATAGCGTGTATGGGACAGCAGTTACTCTAGGAAATCGTTCTCTTTCCGCGATAAGAAGTCGGCCGTTGGCCTTAAAATATAAGCGCTACGGTCAGCCCACCCTAGCCTTAGCTGGACTACTTGTTTTTTTCTGTGACCAAAATATCGCCACCAGCAGTAATAAATGCACCGACGTAGCGTATACGAGCATCACGACGCAGCAGACAAACCACTTACAACACACGGACGGATATAGACACTAAACGCTGTTAAGCAGTCGGTAATTGGATTTAGCCTACAGTGGGCCGAGCGCCATGAAGCTAAATCACTGTTAGTCGCTGACAACTTGTTCCAGGCAGAGCACACTGGGCCAGTCGGTGCCTGGCTGTCAGCGAGAAGTGGATTTATCAGTCGCGGGTCTCCGGGTCTTGTCAGCGCTGCATCCGTAGTCACGGGGCCGGCGAAAGCGCGCCACGTTACCGATAAGCTTAAGGCGCGTACAGAGTGACGTAACTGAACTGAACTGACATTGTTTAGTTTTTGATGAAGTGACCAATGGGCAAGCAGGTCGATCTCATTGGTCATTGGTTGACGAGTACGTGAGGTTAGTCACGTAGGCCACCGACGCCGTTGGAAAGTGCCTACTGTAATGCATTACTGCTTGCCCATTGGTCAGTTCGTTAAAAAAACTAAACCTAGTTAGTTTTGTTCAGTTACGTCGCTCTGTACGCGTCTTTTTGAAACACGGTACAGCGTCCCCGTTTAACGATTAATGCTGCCGCCCCATTACAATGTACTCACGGATTAGCATACAACGACGACGACGTTGATGGTACACGCTGGGGACTGTAGTCAACATATCGTGATGCCGGGAATAATTATGGCCGCGTGGGATCAGCTTCGTTGAATAAAAATTGAATTCCACCACTTCGATCTGTTGGACTTGTTATTAGTTTATCATTCTGGATAAGCCGGGTTTGGAATCGCGAAGTTGCAGGTGACGAAGCGCGCTAATCCGTCAACGTTGCCAGGACATTGTCAATAGTCTAAGTCAAGGTTAAACGCACGTTAAGTCACTCACTGTAACAGTGAAAAATCGCAAATGCGGTAAAGTCACGTATCACTGCTAGAAGGCACGACTGTATAGAGCAGATTTAAGCCTATTTTCAAATGTACCAATAGTAGCGGTTACGTCAAAAGTGACAGTTTGAGGAAGACCATTTTACACTGTGAATGAGACACGACAAGACTGTTGCAATGTTGCTTAAAACGTTCACGTCCCGAGATTGCAGTTGTCTAGGAGCTTCGTAGTGGTGGATGTTATACCCCGTTTACACGATCGAGCAGACATCAAGCTGGCTCATCCAGGTAACATATAGCCGCTCGTTGAGCCAGCTTCATCGTGTAAACGGGGTATTACGCAGCATGTAAAAAGGGAGTCTTGTGGGTTATTTAAGCGAATGTCTGTAACGGAAAATGTTTTCAACAATAAATCAGTAAATAAAATTATAAGCTAGCGTACTGGAAACAATAACGTGCAGAAATGTTTTCGTCAAAGTAAGTAAGTAAGTAAATCTTTTATGCATAAAACAAAAGTAAGGCAGAACATAAAATAAGACCCTCAGTGAGCTACAGAAAACTAAAGGTAGGCATACAAAACATACATAATGCAACACTTTAAAAAAATATATGAACGGACAAAAACATACGTTAGTGAGCATTTAAGGGCGCAATCCTATGCAAACAGAGACCTTGTTAGCGCTATCAGCGTCCCGGTTACGTCAGAGCTGCGGTAGCTTACCTAGTTCTTGGACGGCTTTCGGCTTTAAGACGCCACGTTTTTCATCATCACGCGAAGATTACATAACGCTGAGCAGTGAGGTAAATCCAACTTAAAAACTCGACTTAAATGTACTGCTTTCACGACTTAGTTTATATTCTCGCCGGAACAGACAGCAAAAACTTGCATCGTGCCTTATTTATTTCGCTGATTGTTGTGTTTTTGAGTTCGTATATTTCTATTTGTTTGTTCACTTGTCACGTATGCTTTATAATGCGACGGTTATAGCTATACGGTTTTCAGGTGTTCTTTACCGTAAAAGTTGTTTAATATAATTAGTGCTAAAAGCAATTAATAACTTAATCATTATTACTTACGGCTGAAGTTCCGTGTTCTGTTTCTGTTCCGATAAAACGATTTTAGTCCATTTCGTTTACGAGATCAAAGGTCCTTCACTTGCTACAGCGCTTCTTACGCAAGTCAGACTGGTGACTAGAAGCCCTCACAAAGCCACGGAGCGTCACCTGCCATATGGGATCACACAGTTTTACCTACCACCCGACACACAGGTGAACGCGCCCCGCCTTAAGCTCAGCCAGATAGGCCGGTACTCGATTTATTTACCCCGAAGGAGTGGAAGGCTAAGTTGACCTAGGCGGCTGATTACACATTGAGATGGTTTACCTGCCCGCAGGCAGTCACCCATCCAAGTACTAACCCGGCCCGGCGTAGAGTAACTTCGTTGATCGGATGAAACGCGCTACCGCTGTGCCACGCCGCCACCATAAATTATTATGGATCATTATAATCACAATGTCATGATGTCATAATCATAATGCTTTTGTCTGCCTGCAGCTGATGAAAATGACGATGATGATGAGAGATGAATCTGTCGCTACTGCTGCTGCGTCGTCGTCGTCATCTCTGTTGTTTATTGTGTCCTGTATCATAGCCACGCTCAGCTACGCCGGCAAACCATGTAAGTATTAGTATATTCGTATAACTTTTTGTTATGATATAATTATAGGCTACATTTATTCACCTCTAAAGTGGAATAAAGATAAGCGTCTATTTATATGCGTGTACACAAAATCATATGAAAAAACAAACCTTTGAGCTGAAAAAAACGGATTACCGTTTTGTGGTTATTAACAACTAATTTTTTTGAACAAATTAAGTCAATGTTTTACGATTTGATCTTTGTTTGTCTTTCTGTTTGTCTGCTCATCGACAATACAAACTTTAAGCGTTCATCAAGCATTAAGCGCCTTTGTATCTTCGGACTTTATGGCGCTATGTATATAAATCTTGTATTATTATTACTATTAAGGCAAGACCTCCAGTAACTGTTGCAGACTCAGTAATAGGCCTACCGTTATCGTGTCCTAGCGTAACGCTGCAAAAAAAGTACTCGAGTTCTCACAGCAACTTACCATACTGCGATTCGGACATCGTTTGCAATCTCCCAAATGTCACATAATCGGTCACGTTTAGATGTGATTTATGTATGCCGATGATTAATCAGGTCAAAGCCGATTGTTTCAGTTACGGTTATCCCCTATTATACTGTACACTTGCTAATCGACGCGTTTTTATCATACAAACTTATAACGGAAAAGTCCGTCATCGGCCTATATCCATAATGCGATTCAAAACAGTCTATTTATACATTTGTTTTTCTGTTTTTGAGCTGCACATTTTTTTGGTTTTTTTTTTAATTTTCTTTTTATTTTTCGTAAATTATCGCACGTAGCTGACCTAAATACGACATCCTATTGTTTGTGGATAGCAAATTAAGATAGTGAAAAATATGTCCAACTGCGTCGTGGGTTAAGAAAGTACAGGAAAGCAAAAAATTGCAATTTTCTGACAAACAACTATAAATTTTTGACAGAGATCAGGCGCTAGCTGCAATTTTCGACATATAAGAGATTATGGGTGCTTAAAAGCTTGATTTTGCTCCGGAATTTCTTTTAATTGGGAATTTTTAGCTAAAAATGTTGTACTTTTGAAAGAAAATAGGCTTACTCCGGTAGGCTAAAATTTAGGGGTAGACGCTATTGCTCGCTTCCCTGCCACAAAGCCGTTGGAAGCAATTGTAAATTATATGACAAAAAGAATACATTTACCGCTGGTACTCCAAGTCAGATCGGCGTTTATAAGTAAACTGACTGTTGGCATGCAATTATTGTTGTTTTTTTGCCGTTTCAGCTGCGGACCAATGCATCGCATTCGAAAGTTCATATCACATTGAGCAAGGTACAATAGCACTCGATTTACCATCATTGTATTTGTACTCGACTTCTGGCTCTGTCGAAATCTATCTTTTGTCCATTTTTGTCATCCTGGTTCTTAGATATGTATGTTCTCTACAGCGCTCTCGCATTGATGCTCCGTCTCTTGGGTCACTCAACTCGTTCGTGCTAGTTGCTTGTTGACTTAGCTATGGGCTTCAATGTTGGGGGTTCCTTTTTTCTGAGACACAGCTGTATCTGGACGATTGTTTGAGTGATTGTTGTCTGCAGCTTGTCAGTGCTTGGTCTACGAGAGCTTCGGTCAGTCTCAAGGTTCCTTCATTTCGGTCAATTACCCTCAGCCTTACCCGCCCGACATCAACTGTGTGCTGTACACGTTCATCGGTGACCTTGGAGAAATCGTAGAGGTCGAATTCGCCGACTTCGACCTTCAGCCGCCCTGTCCAATTTCACAACAGTACGTACAAGTTACATACCCCAGCGGTAGATTCTGCTCTGTGGGGGTATTCGAGGTAAAATGACTTAAGTTGGCAGCCGTTTGTCTGATGTAGGATTGGCATTTTAGTCATTTAGCTACTGCTTCTTGTTGTCTTAATAGAAGTAGATAGTCCACTCTTACGTCTTACCCTCACTGTATACTCTGTAAATTTTACTACTTAATTGCACGTAAATCAATTAACATAGTGTAACTTAATAAACAGATTCAGCATGTAGAAGAAATAGTGACACAGAATATATAGGCCTAGAAGACGCGGTTCTATTCTAAAACGCTGAAACTTGCCGTTAAACGCGCGTGTTACATACAATAGGTTTACGTAGTTTCTGGACAACATTTGATATTGCATATTAGACTATAGTAGACTACTTAGCATGTTGCTTAGTTTGCTGAGCGGATGTAGCCGAAAATAGTGAAAGATGCACTTAGTAGAGAGAAATCGACAACGTCGAGCGTGTGAGAAATCGATAAAACAAACTCACGACGTGTGTTTCAGTAATGGACGTACAGGCCTACGCACGGCACGCTGTGTGACAGAGAGACACTGCGAGCATCTTGGAGTGGAATAATTATGATTATTTTGTATTTACTGTACAACAGTTAAGCTTTAGACCAGGCGACAGACTGAATTAGTGATGGGCAGTGACGGTAATTACGATGACAGTTAAAATAATTATGGCTGTGTGATCCCATATGGTTGGATATTATGATAATGTTAAGCCTATGATCTTATTTGTAGCTCTGAGATGAAATCACACGAGCCTAAACATAAAACAAATGTGCGTATCTCCTCGTGACACGAGGAGATACGCACATTTGTTTTATGTTTTTTTAATAAAAAATTATGTCAAGAACCAATCACAGAGTTACGGAGCGTTACCTGTCGCATGGAATCATCATCGCTTACCACTCAACGTACCTCAACACTCCCGCCTTAATCCTAGCCAAACGGGCCGGTATATTTAATTTGCCCAGAACGGAGGGTTGACTTTGGTGATGCCGAGACGGTTTCCCAGTCCGCAAACAGTCACCCACTTTAAGCCACTGTATACGAATACCGCAAAGCAGTGAACACTTTTATACCCTATGCTCCGGGTTCAAGAAGTCCTAAGTTCTGAAATGTCGTTATTTTGCCAGCGTCATTTCGGCTGGTATTTCTGCAGCTATTTATCGGAGAGCAGTTGGCCTGTCAATAATGATAATCTTTATTTCACCAAACAAATATTGGTAGACAAAAAAACAAACAAACAAACAAAAAGAACAACAATATAGAGTTAAACTCGCAAAATTGTCATGTTGAGCAAACAGCTATAAAAACAGCAATATCAGACAGGGAAAATGTGTGAGAGAGATTATCATCATCATCTGCAGCAGCAGCAGCATAGAGTAGTTAGCCGGCGCGGTGCTGTCCCCTAGCGTGTGAAAGCTGACACTCCAGGGGGCAGGTGAAAACATACGGCACGGCTATTCTTGTCGTCGAGACGGCGTGAAAACACACCGCAGGCGAAGAATTAGTCGCGTTTTATTGTTGCTCGCTTCGCGTTATTTTCTTCGAGACATAATGATATTTGCTCACGCTCAATAGTAGTAGCATTATTTATAAACTGGGCGAGTCACCGTAGTTTGTACTCGAAGAGTTCAGTCTACGTCACGTTAACTTTGAGGTGTTCAATATTGATAGACAAAGGTGCAATTGACAAATGGGCAGTTCCAGAAATAACATAGCCTCTAACATTGCACGGAAGTGTGAACAACCGCCATTGACTGCAAAACATGGGGGTTCGAAAAAGAGATGGCAGGGAGCAGCTGCCTGCCATGTGCCCTTGACTTTGCCCTTTTTTCCATCTAGGGTTGCTCCCTCAAAGAGAAATGTTGGTGGCGATGATATACCGGTAGTGCCCACTACCATCGCCAACGCCCGGAGCGGGCACGGCAAATAACGACGACGACGACGATGCCCGCTGTTAACGCAACGCGTCAAAGCGTGACTTATTAAATGTCATTGTTGCAAAGACAACATCGATATCTCTCTGTGCCTCTCAGCTTCAGATTTCCAGCGCCGCCAATGCTGCAAAACTGTCCGATTGCTTGGTAAAATAGGCCTACTAGTGGCATCCACGATTCACTTCTACCTTTTCATGCGTCACCCTGTAATAATTGCTATTGCTTGCTTGCTGTATTTCACTTAGTTAGTGTCTGTCTGTACGTATATGTGTAATGTGTGCGTGTCTGCTAGATGTGCTGACTCAGTTCGGTTGTACGTTGATCTCGAGCGACCAGAAGTGGCAGAAGGATCTGCGCCAAGCTTCACGTTGTGTGGCAATCGATCCGCTCTTATACAGAGCAAGTTCTATTCGTCGCAGCGCAGTCTCATTCTAGAGTTTCATGCGGACGACGCACGATGGCGACAGCGTGCAAACTACAATTACACTGGGTTCCGAGGAATCTATCGCTTCCTCGACAAAGGTTTACACAATCTTTATAACTAGAAACACTACGGTCTACAGACTGTTTTTGAAACTTTTCAGACTAGAAGCGTAAACTGTTTACCGGATCGCCGGGTCAGTTTAGGTCGGGGTGGATCACGACGGGTCAGTCAGGTAAATCCAGATTGCGTCACACGGTCGGACCCTGTTTTGATGGCGCGCTATACAATTGCTGACAACTTACATACTTACGAACTTTATTCCGGTTTAATTTGTACTTTTTTTCTTTTTTGTTTGTTTGGTTTTTGTTTTTTTCTAGTTTTCTTCTTTTTTTATTTCGTTTTATTTCACTTTTTTTCCTTTTTTTAATGCCAAAAATAAGCCGACTATACGCACTTTCGTACAGTTCTGAGCTATAACCTACAATTTTGAGCTGTAACGTTTAATTTTTAGGCTATAAAAATTTACTTTGGATGGGGGTTTAAAGCCACATCTCTCCTCGCGTAAATTCTTGATGACGTTTTGGTAAAACTCATTTACGGTACTACAATTATTGTTGATAATGTAATGTTCAGACGCGTTTGAGATGGTGGGTGGCAGTCGGCGCTGGGAGTCGCCTTGTACGTACGATTTCTACAGCTCGAGAACCTCCAAAAGTGGTAGATTTTTCTCGCCCAACTACCCCCAGAATTACCCGCCTGACGCCGTGTGTTTGTACTACTTCTACGCACAGCCGGGAGAAAGAGTTCAAATCAGCTTCAACTCAATACAGCTACAACCGTCAGCCGACACTCGGTATACTACACGGTGTTTCATAAAAGGACCCCTTTTTGTTTTTCTCATAATTCACTCAAATGATGGTCAATTTACACAAAATTTTTACCAGTTATAGCTGAAGAGATACTTATTCAAAATATTGCAACAAAATATGGCAGTTAGTTAAATATTTTTGTTAGTCGTGACGTAATGCTGACGTCATAATGTGTCACGGGTACAAGCTTGATAGTCTCAACTGGTGCTGCCAGTTGCTACCCAGCTTTGACGGTGAACTTAATTTGGTTCGCTAATGAAAATTTTTATCGTTTTTGGACTAAGCAACATGGGAACATGAAATCAAGCGTCCTGCAATCCAAAAACGCCATTATTTTGCAAGCTCAGTGTGCTAGTGCACTGTTTTGCTCAAACATGTAAAATTACAGCTATCCTCACAGACACGTAAATGTAATCGCTTTGCACGTTTATTGTGGCTGCAACTGTAAAACTTTAAAAATTTGTCATCAGCGAACCAAATTTTTCACCATCGGATCAGGGTAGCGATAGACAGCACCAGTTGAGACTATCAAGCTTGTACCCGTGACACATTATGATGTCAGCATTACGTCACGACTAGCAAAAAATATTTAATTAACTGCCATATTTTGTTGCAATATTTTGAATTAGTATTTCTTTAGCTACAACTGGTAAAAATTTTGTATAAATTGATCATCATTTGAGTGAATTATGAGAAAAACAAAAGGGGGTCCCTTTTTATGAAGCGCCGTGTATACTGAGACTCGATTACTGCTATTTTCAGTAAATTCCAGTATGCCGAAGGCTGTTTACAATATAAACTGAACGTTTAAATGAGATAGTGTTTGACCTTACGTAAAGTACTATGGTTCAAATTTAATCAGCGAAATGTTCATGTTATGAATCAATAAGTAAGTAAGCAAATAAGTAAACAAGTAAGAAAGTAAGTAAGTAAATAAATGATTAGTAGTAAACTTTTGTATAATATTACACGATATATAAACCATCGTTTCTTTAGTGTGGAATGTAAAGTGTGATTATGTCAGCGATGGAAAACCAATAGAGTTGAACAAAAATGCGTATTTTTGGGTTTAGTAATTATTTAAAAATTTATATTTCAGACGGCAGTGCATGGCGACGCCGTTAAAATGTGGCGAGACGCTTGATAATTTCATCATTGCTTTTCGGCAGAATGTGCCAGTGAACGAATTTTGAAAATACATTGTAGGTGCATGAATAGTTGGTATAGATATAAATAAAAGATGGCCGACGCTGTATAGCATTGTGGCGAGAATTGTTGGCAGCAATCAAACAATTAATTTATTTATTTGGGCTAAATCTGTTTGTAGAATGTGCCAATAAAACAATTTCTTATGAAAAGTATGTATCTTCGAAAATGTAGCAGATATTTCACGAAATTTACAGTATAGGCAGAAGACGTTTTGGACAATTTGTTTTGCAAATTGCATTACAACATCTAATATAGTTTTTAAAATATAGCTATTTTAACGTAGAAGTGCGTTTTACAGTTAATAAGTTGGCTATACACAGGTGCACGGCAGAGAAGCATGACGTCATAACGGTGCGTGATGGCTCCGTACGAAGTGCTCCAGTGCTAGCCAAACACTGCTCCAGTTACCATCTCACTTCCACTACCAGCACAACACTTCCTACCATCATATCCACTGGACTGCATCCGTCCACGCTCACTGGACACAGTGGACACGTGGACAGTCGATAAGGTGGACAGAGAGTGGACAGTTTTCTATGGAGTCTAGCCTGACCTAGCAAGTTCAGCTTTCAGTCAGACCGGAACGTTAGTGACACTTTAACAACACTTCCCGTTATCATATCAACTGGACTGTCGAGTCTGGTGGAGTTCACGACGGACCACGTGGACGAACGTCAGGGTTTTTCGGCCACGTTTCAGTTCATAGCCGCCACCGCTGACAGTCTGCTACATCAGCAGTCCCGCCCCCCGGTGACCGAGCAGTTGCCGTCACTGCCTGCCTCTCCGCACGGTGTGTCAACTGGTCTACAGTCGCCCGGCGTCAAACCATCAGAGTCTCTACCGGGTAATTTACCGTCACTCACTTCTAGTGACATTATGATCATTTGCAGTTTTTTTGTAATCCATTTAACCTCCATTTTGTTTGGCGTATTAATTATGAACTGTTTTGATACCGCCATTTTTATTCGTTTCGATGACGAATTTAGGAGGTTTTATGTTCAAATTGCCAGTTTGCCGCCAAACGTCTTGCATGCATTAGTCTTGCGAAGTGACTCTTTTCAGAAAATGGCAAAAAATGTCAGGACCTAAAACGTAAAATTAAGCAGATCTCGTGAAAAGCGTTGGAATACAATAGTAAATGATATTGTCGTCACTGTTGCAAAAGTGCGTTGAAAACTGGAGACAACTATGGGTGGCGGTATAAACTTTGCTCGTCTAACAGGTAAAGTTATTGGCCGTAGTTTGGCTTACTCTGGACTATTTTCACGTTTCACTGTCGTTGTATTTTTGCCGGGTGCTTTCTAAAATTTTTAAAAACTGTTTTTGTATTTTTTTGGTTATCTCTGCGTGTATTTTAATTCACAAGTTTGTATGTTTTGTTGTTTGTCGTGTGCGTAGGCCTAGATGCAAACACGGATGATCCGAGAGACTCTCCGCTGGTTAACATTGCGCCGTCACACTTGTCAACCGACAGCGAAGGTTAGAATCTCTTTGCTCTTAATTTATAATTTTCTTGAAGATATTTTGTAATTAAGTCAAAACGACTCAGGTTCTATAGAAGAGATATAGGACAACTAATTCAATGTTACGACACTTCGCAGATGAAAAAAATAAACTGGAAACGAAACAAATCAGTAAGTAAGTAAGTGATTTGTTGAATAAAACAAACGCAAATGCAAAACACAAAAGACAAACATACAAAACTTCAAAAAATATTAATTAAGAAAAACATTTAAAAACATATGTACCTTTACACAACTAATGTTCACGGGGACATAACGCTGGACTGAAGTTTTTCTCGTCAGGTAGGAAAATATTTTTGACAGTGTTCATGCCACTGAATTTTGTTAAAAAGAGCTTGGGCAAAATGATTAAAAACTTTGAATAAAACAGTGGCCTATTTGCTGACACAACGCTGTCGTGCTGTGCTGACAGGTTGTGGAGGCCGGCTGGTGAGTTCTGCGGATCACAAATCCGGCATCCTAACGTCGCCGCTCTATCCCAAGTCATACCCTGCCGTCGAACGCTCGTGTCAGTTTGCATTCGAGGCACAGACTGATGAACGTGTGCAAGTGGAGTTCAGCGACTTTCAGCTGCACTACAGCGCCGGCGACCCACTCGATCCGCACGAGTACGCTGCACGCTGCATACCACGAAACTTCTAAATTCTGATAAATGCGGGATTTGCAATAAACGATGTGGGGATTAGGCTTAATTATTGCGGTTGTTGTATCTGTACAAATAAACAACGCCAGGCGGTATTGGAAAAAATGTTCAAATAAACGTCGGAGGCGTTTTTAGAAGTTTCGCGGTGGGCCAATTGTTGTTATCACGTTATGTTTTGCTTTAAGCATAATCTTACGTTAATATACGCCGTAATTAAACAGTTTACATAACTCGGCGACTTCACAATACTATCGTTGGTAACAGCAATTACGCTGAAATTCGCAGTTGGGTCAAACTTTCATGTCCAGCTGCTCATATCTTTTTTTCGGCTTTAGTTTTAACTCTCTCGATTTGCCATATTTGTCTACGTGTTTCTCCCGTTGATCCAGCCAGGGAGTCTGTAAGTTTTTTTTCTAACAATGCACTTCGATGCACTTTGAGATCCAACTGCTAGGCCTAGACCATCTCCGACGTAACCAGCCACCTAGGTCTACTCAGCCTAGCCATTCCTTCGTGGGTGGGCGCGATGAATACGAGCAAAAGCTGGGACGTAAACACATAGGCACACCGCGCGATGCACTACCTTCGTATCCGTGGTTTTGCGGTGTAAACTGGCGTCTGGTTAAACATTAAAGAAGGGGAAATCAGCGCCACCCTATGGTTCTTATGGCTTGGCAAGGATCTTACATTATTGATTTAATGACGATGATTCGATAGGCTACGTTCGTATTGGTATTGTGCACATCGTGTTTAGTTGTGACCACTCTGACTCGCTATCAGTAACCGTGACTCTAACCGACGGCGATCGGCGTCAACTGGGTACCTACTGCGGCAGCAAAGTCCCGCCCACTATCATGAGCGCCAATCAGCGGCTAGATATCGTCTTTGTCACCATACCACGCCCACTAGTGACGTCATCATCAGCGTTATCGTCACAACACCCTCATGGTTTCAACGCCAGCTACCGTTTTATTACCAGTACGTCCCACTGCTATATATAATGTATATTTTTAAAATGTTTGTTCAGTAGGTTTAAATACTAGACTTGTACAATGTGTTTTCAACGTTTTTTGTTTCCATCTGATTGTCTTTATTTCTGTCTTTCTGTCTTAGTCCTATGGATTTTAACCTGACATGTGCGCACTGTCAGTGAGGTAAGCTTATTCTATTGGTAATGTGTCCGCTAATAACAGACTATTATTTTTGCTGCATGGTGTAAGCAACGAGCGTAGATTGTCTGCGTTAATATCATTTTAGCAAATAGGCCCTCCTAATGATTTACATGAAACTGTTGAATATAGCTTACATAGGCAGAGTCTGCTTACTGCTTTAAAAAAACAGACATGTCTTGTAAACGAAGTTCGTTTTCTGTTTAATCAGCTATTATTTTGCCGTTATTGCAAATTTCGCTCGATTCTGAACAAATGCACTTTGCCGATTGTTGGTAGAAGTATTTCCAGCACACGAGCAGCTAACTTAACGGAGTCGATCTGTTTTTAGATGTAGTTTTTGAACATTTTGTAATTTCTGTAGTGTACGCGTGAACGAGATTAGTAGGGTGTTTACACGATCCAGCAAACTTTCAGCAAACGTCCAGCATTACATTTGCTGGAAGTTTGCTGGACGTTTGCTGGATTGTGTGAACACCCCATAACCGTTAGTCTGTTAATTGCTGTGAACGCAGATTTCGGCATATCCACCGGGCTTCAGGACGAAAACAAGCAAAGTAAGTATGCAGCTATTAACAAGATATTATATTATTATATTATATTATTATATTATATTAGTTATTTCAAACATTTCAAACACGAGCTCAGCGATTTGTTTTTGTTGTGATTTACAGACAAATCGTGATTATCTGAAATCGGTCTTTATGTATGGGTCTCCTGTGGGTGTTTCCTAGTTTTTAAAAATATTTTTATGTTTTCATCTTTTTTTCATTTTTTTCTTTTGCATTGTATTACTCTGTTGTTTTTAAGGCTTACTTCGTATGTGCGATTTTGATAATAAATAAGTTAAATATTACACGTAATATAACCAGTGGCGTAGCTAGGTACTGTATATAGGGGGACACTTGGAGGGTAAATGTAGCTATGTGAGGAGGGGTGTCACCTCCCCACCACTAGAAGGATTTAGGGCGGGGGCTGAGCCCCTTTTCCAGAAATGTTTTGGATTGTTTTCTATGAGAATGTCGCGCTTTAGTGCAGTTTTGCCACTCTTTTGAGTAAATGAGTAGGCTCTTAAAGGAGGGAGGCAGGTGCCCCTAATGCCCCTCTTTTATGACTACGTCAGTGAATATAACAAGGGTCGTAATATCGACTGGTGTGTATTGGTAGTTTGTAGTTTCACGTACCGAAGTTCGGCGTCTGTCAACGGCACGTTTACCACACCCAACTATCCGGGTTTGTACCCACGTGAGACGCAGTGTCATTATCTATTCTATGGCAACGACCGACAGCGCGTCCATATACGATTCATATTCTTCGACGTCGAAGGCGTCTCGCCAGGGTAAGTTCGTTTTAAAATGAATGCATTCTGCTTTGTATTCGTCTAGTTAGTCATTTTCTCTTTTTCCTCTCAGTGCTCTTATGCCTTCGCCACGGACGCACTGTTTTCCGTCCCTAAATGAGTCTGTCGGTTACCAGCGGCCGTTATTTTCGCTCCGCGGCATCTCTCTTGTTGAATAAGGCGATTGTGCAGCAGATTAAGCCAATTAACTTAGCTGCCTCTTTGGCGCACCGCACTATATAACATTTATTTACTTACCTATTTAGATCACGAAGTTTGTTAGCAGCACATCTCAGAACGCGACAGGAGCGTGGAATCAACGTCAAGAGCACACGAAAGTCAAAAATTCGAGTGTATTATTGCGCTCGTGGAAGAAAACGTAAATGATTACTCTCCCCTAAATCCGATAGGATAAAATAAAGTAGTTCACCGTACCTCACCCGTACCGGTGTACATAACTACAAACTTCAGGCGAAAACTACCTGCATTGACAGTGTATTTTCCTTTTGCGTGTGTTGTACGACGAAGACTGTTTTTAGCTTTTTGTTTAGATTTTAACTTCTTAGACTCGTGAATTGTTTTTGTGGATTGTGGTCTATGTGCTATATATTACAGTGTCGACGCTGGTAAATCAAAACTTTGGTTTATTTGGTTGGTTGTCAGATGTCTGGAAGAGACGCAAAGCGATTACGTCATCTTCTCCAACTTTAACGTGGACCTGGTCGACCGCAAGATGTCACCACTGTGCGGCAGTCACGTGATGACCGGAAACACTTTCGTCATATCAGACGGCAATTTTTTCCGTGTCTCGTTCAAGTCGAACGACGTTTATGACGCCATCGGCTTCAGCGCTCACTACACGTTCGTCCACCAGCTTCAAGGTATATAGTTTTACGCGCGGGAGCCAGCATAGCTATAGCGCGTATTAGCTACAGTAATTCTGTCCGTCCGCCTGTCCGTCCGTCTGTCCGTCTTGGTGTCTGTCACGTCCCGGTACCGTTCCAAGACCAGACTCGATGGAGACTTCGGGTTTTCACCATATAGGGTCTAGGCATAGGGTCTCTAGTATTTCGTGACAAAATTTCATGCCGCTGCGTCTACGAACGAAAGGATAAATGTGGGGCATCCCCATTAAAATGGCGTTATTCTACCGTTATTAGCTTGTCTAACGTGAAAATGGTTGCAGATGAACACAGACATGCTGCTTAACGTAACAAGCACTGGCGACGACCTTCTTAGGATTGTAAATGTCGATAACCTTGAATAACCTTGAACCTTAAAATAGGTGTTTTAGTAATTTTTTGGCGATTTTGGCTGCAAAAAGTGAATTACAACAAAATGGATGGAGATAAAACAAGATTACCTCCGAACAGGAACTGCTAGGCTCTCGCGCGTCACATGAGCAGTAGCTCAGATTTCTTGTTAGTTATAGTTATTTTTTTAGTTGCTATGATTTTAAAAAGTTGATTTTTGCATATCTGTACCCATATCTGTCATGTTATTTTTATTTTAAACATTGATGTTTTTTACTTTGGTGCTAGATTAAAGTGACAGCCTGTTTAGAACAAAAACTGCAAAATTATTTTCTTCGTCTTTTTTGCTTTCTTTCGAGCCATAAAACCCATAGAGTATCCGCAGCGGCGCTGATTACCGATTTAAGCTTTCAGACAGATACTTGTTTATACTGCCAGATCACGGATACAAAGCTACTGCATCGCGCGGTGCGCCTACTTGTAGGGTGTTTACACTATCCAGCAAACGTCCAGCAAACGTCCAGCATTAGCACGCGTATTTTGAATACATTTACAGGAAGTTTGCTGGACGTTTGCTTGATCGTGTAAACACCTCATTACGTTTCAGCTTTCGTTCGTATATCACACGTACGCACGTCCAGGCAGAACACGCCGTCGATCACGGCCATGAAATACATACGTTTCAACACGGTCTATTGTGTATTAT
>Ga0209367_1000404_pt1 | contig 41406 bp, 19 predicted proteins | sample WorMetLIZISLAND2_FD_187412 | JGI IMG/M metagenome (GOLD analysis project Ga0209367, IMG submission 187412) | Marine gutless worms symbiont microbial communities from Max Planck institute for Marine Microbiology, Germany - Olavius geniculatus... ...
GTGTCCCCCTCTCCACAGGGGGAAGGGTCTGGGGAGGGGGCAGTGCCCCGTCCCCAGAAAATTTTGGATATTTTAGAATCAAAATAGCGTATTTTCGTGGACTCACTGGTGCTGAATTGTGCTTTTCTGTATGACCAAAACAGTAAAAAATACACCCGAAATGCATGGAGTGCCATGGAGATTGACTTGCATGCGATAAAAAGCGTTGTTTATTGTTTATTGCTACTTACTTTTACACAGACGTAGCAAGGAATTAGAGTCAAGGGGCGAACTGGTTTTCAAGGGCCAAAAACTAAGGCCGAAAGCCGAGAGCAGAAGTGGACTTCTTGGGGTGGGGAGGGCCGGTCCTAGGCGCAATCTTGGAAACAAACGCTTTTTGGACATGTTATCTCCCTAAAATGCATACAGGCACCCTTTGACATTTTTTTTGGGGGGGGGAAGAGCATGACTTCTCCCCCCTATATACGCCTTGACCTCAGCTGCAACAGTCTTTGGAGTCGTAACAAGTGGGGGCGATGGGTCTGTGATGGGTCAGGGTTTTGAAAAATATGATGACCCTGACCAGTCGTTATTCCGTCGCGTTTTGAACGATGAATGATTGTCATGTTCTGTCAGTTCTAAACTGTTTGCTGTCAAACGCAAGACGCAGTGTATATAGACGTACGTGAATGAATATCGCCGGAAAAAAAAACGTAAACATATTTTTTTGTCTTTTTGTTTATTGTTATCACAACAAATCAAACGTGACACAGTAGCCACTGTTCGAGTGGTTATGTATGTAAATTTTAGATTTTTATTCGTCGCGAAGACAACACATAAAATATTAAACATTATCAACACTAACAGTGATAATGTCGCACGCACCGGTTCTGAACATACAGTGTCCTTAAACTCGCAAGAAGATGCGGAATTGTCGCACCTCCTGGGCAGAAGTGGGGCGTTGAAAATGCAGGACCTGACATAGCAAGGCCTGACAACGACGGACCTGAGACAGTGGACACTCGTAGACTTTGGCTTAAGTTGTGACAGTCGGCTTGAAAGACTGCGGGATATAGTGATGGGTCACCCTTACAACAGTGCTGCGCTACCCCGCAGCCTGTGATTCTCAGGATAATATTACTATGCAGAAGCTCTGTGTCTTAGCCATGGGCGTCCGCAGAAATTTTTCTAAGAAGGGGTCAAAGAGGTCGAGGCTCCATAAGCGCTGCGAACGAAACCCCGCAGGCATTGAATGGGGTGAAAAATGGGCTGAGATGTTGTCACTCTGTCTTCCAGTGCTTTATAAATAAGAGCCTTGTGGGTCTATAGGGAATGTTGAAGTTAAAATCAATTCCTCCATTTTGACGCTTTTAAGGTTTTTCTCAAAACACATCTCGTGGCAAGATTTATAATATTTCGGATGAGGTTTAAACCACATTCGCCACCAGGAAAAAACGGATGCCTCGAGGTCAGGAGAATGACCTCTGTAGCCTAAATTAAGGAAATCCGTAAAGAAAATTTTGAGCCCCCTGACTTAGTGTTGGGCAATTTTTTTGTGTTTTGGGCAGCTCAGGTTTGAGAATTGAACTGAATTTTTTATAATGTTGATTACTTTGCAGTGTTCAAATGTTAAAGAACAGGCACGATTCAATGGCGTACGCAGAAAGGGCTTAGGGGAGGGGCACTGGGCCCAGTCCCATATAGCTCCACCAAAATGGGAGCAAGAAATAATGTTCGCAGTGAAGACAGCGCCACATCAACCAACAGTGATGTGGCGCTGTCTTCACTGCGACTTGTTGAAGCTCTACATCATGTAATATGAGCAGAATAGGCCGTCGAGCTAAGCGGACCGGTTATAGGATGTATACACGATCCAGCACGTTTGCTGGATCGTGTAAACACCCTATAACCGGTCCGCTTAGCTGGACCATGAAGAACCTGAAAAGCCCATAGTAGTTTTTCTTATGCGATCAAGATCATTTTTGAAACTATTTTTCTGTAGTTGCGAAAAATTTTTCATAACTAGGCCTATAGGCCGTCGAGTAGACTTTCTCGCAACTTCGAAACAATTAATTTGAGCAAAGTTCACGTGACGCTCGACATCATCGGTCTTGCCACCTGGGTAATCAGTGTACAGCGTGCAATAGAATAATGATGCGTCTTAAGAAGTACTCAAATTTGAGGCCTTCGTATATACGGAATACTGCTTGAACCTATAGAGGTCGAAACTAAGACGGTGAAGAATGTACGTACGTTCTTGCTAATAGTTTCGTACGCAGGTTATTACGGTTCATCTCTAGTAATTTTCGCGCAATAGTCATCCAAGATCGATGATTTTCATTTTACCTGAAATCGGGGGCCTATGCGATTTCTTATTAGTGATCAATATCAACCTTGGCCTTATCTCGCGTTGTTTAGCCACAATACAACCACAGTATACAGAACACGTTCTATATACTGTGATACAACAACCGTGAGTCGTGACCCACGGACGAACGGACGGACAACAGACGTATCGTGCATGCCAGAGACTAGGCCTACAGCAGCGCGTCAAAAATAAGGAGTTTGCTTCTGGGGGACAAAGTTCCATTCCACAGACCGTAGGCCTGCTAGATGCTGCATAAAAGTATAATTATAGGAGGAGATGGTACAATGGCTACATTAGCGAGACAACGCAAATGTCTGGTTTTCTGTGTTTCTAGATTTCCGAAAAATAGGCAAATTTGCCACTTCCATTAAACGTCCAAAAGCTAAAAGTTTTTAAAGCTTTAATTAAGGGGTCCCCTGACCAGGGGCTCTGCCCCTGGACCCCGTTGGGGGCTAAGCCCCCAGACTGTTATAGGCTCGCGCTCGCCATGGTTTGCCCCCATTATTTAAATACTTTCTGCGGTCTCTGCATGGGTAGGCTACGCCTATTTGACGCCCGCGTGCGCAGGCCTCTTTGAGCTGCTAAAATCTACATTTAATGGTGAAAGTTTCATACTCATGTTGTATTGATTTATCTCTAGCCATTTCATCGCAACTCACCCTTAAAATGTGTATCGCAGCCTGAAATCGCAAAATTTTTGACTAAAACCCCGTATTTTAGAAGTTCAAGGTCTTTTAAGGTCATCGATGTTGATATAGGCCTACAAAAAATCTTGTCACCAGTGCTTGCTATGATAAGCAGTAGGATATTGTCTGTGCATATCTGCACACGTTTTCACGCTATACGAGCCAATAGCGGAAAAATGAGAACTTCTTAGGGGGTACCTCTCTTTCACGCTCTTGCTCGAGAAGAACCCCCTCACTCAGGGGCACGAAATTTCGTCACAAAAACTAGTCCTTTTAATTTGGGCAGCCCACAGTGAAAATCTCGTGATCCTTAGCGTACATCGTTTTGATATAACTCTAGAATGTGATAGACAAACAGACGAACATGACTGATTGTTGACTAGGCAGAGAACAAAAATGTTTGTCAATGAGACGTTTATCAACGCTATATTTAACCGTAAATTGGCATCGTGAATTCGCCGTGAATTTTGCGACTTTTCTAAAAGTATGCCGTGATTTTTTCACTTTTGCACCGTGATTTTCGTACAGCCCTACTCGGCATCACTGTGCTCGGCACTGTGTTTGTTACTTACTTGCTACTTGAGAAAGCTGGTACTCGTTTGTGTAAATATACACTCCATATTGGAGAAAGTAATTTCGGTGAATGTGTGTTGTTTGTTTTCAAAATTATTCAGTTCTTATAAGCATTGTATTGCAACTACTTTAGTTAATTTATGGTATGTGCATCATTGTTGCTTATAGGCCTACGACCTCTGGCATTAGTAGCCCTTAAGCCTTATCTCCAGTAGATATCAAAGGGCTATGGGTAAAAAGCGGATGTGGCGACGGGTTAAAGGCGGATAAAATCTGCGGATGTGTGGGTAAAAGACGGATGTGCGGATCACAGTTGTCACGTACATTACCAGTCATGAAAGTTGTTGAGTTTTTCAATCACACGCTCCGTAATTAACTGCTCAGTGGACGCTTTATAGGCTGCAGTCGTTTGAAGTCTGCCGCTGTGAATTTCTTCACAGCAAACACTTCACATTCTGCATAGGCATAGACAACAGTCTAATTCCTGATCGCGAATTCATCTAGGTATTTAAGGTGCGTTCTCACTGCGCGTGTTAACGCGCCTTATGCGCGTCACACGCCGTACGCGCGGGGACCATATCAAATGACTGTTCAATAAAGCTCCAATCCAAGCGCTGTCTCACCCTAGAAAAGTGGATACGTAAATACGTTTCAGATCGTCTACGCGTGTTAACGTATGTCACTCGTCATACACGCGCAGTGAGAACGCACCTTTACTCAGAAAACAATGGTCTGCTTTGTCACTGGACGACCACAACGCAATGCAAAACGTGTTGTATGTTTTTCTACAGGTGTTTGTGCATGCAAGCTCTTTTGTCTTTGAATCTTTGAACAGCTACAGTTCTGATAGTGTCAGAGAACTGCAGTTAATACAAATTGAGGTGCACTTATTATTTTGCATCTAAAATAATTACCGGTAGTTTAGCATCCTTATGTGACTTTTTAAACATGGCAAAATTTCATTATTGTGGTGAATACAACAAATTAGTGTATTAATTAGTGTATGTTTAAAGTTGTTCATCAGTTATGTATCTTCTTTTTGGTTTATTTTAGTTCATTTAATTATTTTCTGTTTCAAGATTAACTCTGGAGGGTTCATCAGTTGCTAAAGCAGGATTATTACAATGCCCTTGTGTACCACCGTAGAATCCTTCTATGAACGAGGATCATTCCATAAGTTAGTGAGTCACAAAGTGGTGGCATTCTGTTGATTTTCGTGTTATTAAAAATTAGTGTATTAATTAGTGTAAGTTTAAAGTTGTTTGTTTCTGAGTACCCTGCTGTTGGATCGATTATGATTAGGGCCCACAGTTTTCCGCAGAAAATTTTGCTAAATTCTGCGGGCCAGGTGGCAAAATTCCGCGGCTTACCACGGCAAAATCATCCAAATTCCACGGCTTACCACGGCCTTTCGTTTGTGAGTAAACTGAGCTCTGTTCTGTTAAGAAACTTCAAATTTAGAAGGCCAGCATGGTAACATACAAAAAAATTATCAGTCATTTTTTACGCACAAAAGCAGCTACTGCTTTCAGCGAGTCTTAGCCATCGCAATTCTGTTTATCTGTCTGTTTATCACACGGGTGGATCAGTCAAAAACGGTACAAGCTAGGATCATTAAATCTTCAAAATCCGCTGCCTGGAAGACTCTAGTTTCCGGAACCGTAGAGCTTTTCCATAAATTCGAAGGAGGTCATCCCGAACGAGGGCGATAAATGAGGGGGTGGGCAAAATTTACGATTTTTGGCCAATAAGTTGCTGTATCTCAGTAACGGTGCGAGATAAGGCCTAGGTTACTATTAATTACTAATAGGAAGTCGTACAGTGGCTTTTGATTGGCGCCAAATTCAGTGACGTTGAATGACCTTGGACGCCAAAATAGGGGGTTTTATGGATTTTTTTGGCGATCTTGGGCTGCGACACAAGTCTATATCATTCACACAGTGGCACCACAGAACTATCGTTATGCGATCCAGATAGAGAATTTGGTATTTGTATATTAACTTAGCGTGAACACCCCGGTTTTCAGCTAAACTACTGAACCTGAACTGCTATAGTCTTTCGCGCATCTCGTAAGCATTAGCTCAAATTTCTTGTTTTTTATAAGTGCAGTCTGCCAATTAGTCGCATTGTGCTATTTACGATTGTGCCATATTTTGATGGTAATTATTAGTATGGCCTGCAGTTTTAGGCAGATCAGTTTGACTTTTCTTCGTGATATAGTTAGTTTAATTACGTTATCAAGCCAACGATCGTACTAATCATCGGTCATTTCTCAACTTTTGCAAAATTCCACGGAAATGGTTAAATTCCGCAGCTCGGCTCGAAATTCTGCAGCCCACTGAAAACTGTGGGCCATAATTTGATGACATTAGTGTCTACTGTCATGGCTTCATTTGCACTTTGAACACAGCCAGTATTCCAATATTATACATTACATGACCTTGAATTTGTCATATTTTGAAAATTAACAAAACGATGGCCCATTTGTAACTTACCTATGGGATGACCCCTGTAACAGTACTGGTTTGCATAGTAAAACGTGTGCAATAGTGCTGTAATTGCTAGTGTCTCATGTTCATTGGTGTTTTATGTGAACAGTGTTCATCAGGGGCCAAATTCACAAAACATTTTGGAACAATTTTAGAACAATTTTATGACATTTTGTGCACGTTCACGGTCTTGCAACAATGTGCTAATTCACGAAACATCTTAGGACAATTTTGCGACAAAAATCTTACGACCACTTTTTTAGATGTCTTATGACAATCAAAATTTCCGATTCCAATTCTATCCAATGCGAAAAACTTCTTGTGATCGATTTATGAGACCTTTAATTTAATTACATTCGTAATCCAGAAATGCTAGATTTGTACTATATCTGTTGTGTGTGGTCTTTTTGCTGGATAAATTAATTAATGGGTGAATAAACAGCACTTTTTACTGGCAATTGACTGTTGTTACACCGTAGTTACGTAAACATGTGCCTGACAACGGAAGTAGAATAGAAAAATAACAGTGTAGTGTCGTGCAGTGCGATACCTGAAAATGATTCAGATACCCGGTGTTGCGATGCTCAATAGTACCACAATACTGAAACTGCATAGTCTACTGCTGCATGTTCGCTGGTGATTGGTGCTGGCTGTTTTTCGTTCGTTGTAGGCCTATACAGCTATTTACTGTAGGCTTAGTAGCTAAATAGCTAATGTGTATGAAAGAAATGTATTTATCACTGCTATTCGCGAGTAAGCTAATCGCTACCATGTGCTGTCTAGGCAGTGCAGCAGAGCATGCCAATAAAAAATAAAACAGAGTTAAAATATTGAATAAATAAAAAAATCTAAACAACTAAAAAATAAATAAACACCTATGTTAAACACCATGCAGGCCTACTTATAATTGTGTAGTCAGAATATTAAAAAATTCTAAATGTAAAACATTACAAATTTAACTCTAAACGACCGCTTTTACTTACTGACTGGTCAGTGGCTCGCATATGACCATAGTTACCATGACAACAAGTCGCCTTTGTGAAATAAGTTACAACCATTGAAGATAAATTCTGTGAATTCATTTATGACGTGTTGTAAGATTATAAAAAATGTTGTAAGATAATCTTACGACATCTTAAATGTTGAGTTATGGTAATTTTATGACATGTCTTACGACAATGTTTGTGAATTGCGCTCCAGGTTCTTTGACTAGACTGAAGACATGGAAGCAGTTGCTAAGCATGACTTTCAGGCTACTGCGGATGATGAGCTCAGCTTTTTTCGAGGTGCCAAGCTAAAGGTTAGTCACTATCTAATCTGTAAACTTAAAATCTGCTGCAATACTGTAATAGTATGTCAGTATAAGAAAATCACAAAGTGACATTATTCTGTTCAATTTCACTCTTCATAAGATCTGTGGAAGATTTCCTATTTCAGGAAAAAGGCATTCTGGAAACATTTAAGCAATAGCCTTATTTTAGGGAAGAAAACATAAGCAAAATGTGCATTATGGAAACAATTTGCTTATCAAAATATTTTCTTAAAGTCATCTAAACTTTGTCTCCATAAAGAAGGTGACATGATAATAATGAAAGTATGTATTCTAAACACTTTGATGTTGTGGAATATTTAGAAAGTTACATGGCATTGTAGTCATATGAGAATGAGTAAGTATTTACAGCAAATTTGCATTCGGCCATTGCGACCCATGGTGAGGTGTTTTACTTTGATATACTAACTGCAAAGTTTCCTAAGATTTTGGTAAGAAGTTCAAAGCTGTGGTTTATTGTCATGTTGTCTGATAAGCACATCTAATTGGTTCACTTTGTTTACAGACTTAGGAAGTGATGAATGTCTTAAGAAGTGCAAAAACAAACACTGTTTAGAACTCAGACCAGAGATATTTTCAAAGAAATCTCAAATGACTAATGTTCAGTTCTTCACAGGAGAGAGTTAAAAAGACTTTTTAGGAAAGTTTCGAGAATGTGGGATCTTAATCTTCAGGACTCAGCATGGATAGCTGACTGCATTTTTTACTTCTCACATGCTACGTTCCTAATGTAGTGGAGAGGAGTATATGACATCAGTGTAATGTATTAGTATTGAGGTTCGACTGACAGCCGACCTCCCTTCATGGAATAGCCTTCCTAGAAAACTTCAAATGGCTATATCTTGATAATGGTGCAAGATAGACACATGGTCACAATGGACCACCAATAGGAAGTCGCCCACCGCAAGTCACATGACCCCAAAAGGTCAAGAGACACCATATTTCCATAACGGTGCCAGATAGATGCATACATTGAGGTGTAACAAGACAAATCGCAACTTGCATCATTGACCATTAGTGAAATTTTTTCCTCTCAGTTCGTAAAATCGGGTAATATTTTACAAACTTTGGAGAGACAGCTTTCAATAACAATCTCGATGCCAGTCACTCTTAGTATGATAATAGATGGGTCTTAAATAGACGCCGGGTCTCTAATTATTGTATTAATACAAACTGAAAGGAACAAAAAAACACTTACAAGAATACAGGGGAAAATAATGCATGCGAGGAGTACATTAGATTGGTCACAATCTAATAATATTTTTTGTACAGTTATACATGAAGTGTTCGATGCTGTGCATCGAGGTCTGAACATTTCTAGTACAGCATGCTTAGAACAGCGTGTTGTAGGCTATCACATTGACTCAACCCATCTGTCTAGGTGCTGAGCATGGAAGAAGATAAAAACTGGTATAAAGCTGAACTTGACGGAAGAGAAGGCTATATACCCAGCAACTACATCGAGCTCAAAGCACACACGTTTGTATTCTCTTGATGTTAGTTTTCAGCATATCTCGTCTGTGTATAAATACACTTAGTGCTGAGTTATTTGGCCCTGTGCAGTTTATTCGTTTTATTTTGTTCTGGACTCTTTGAGTAACATGATCTTAGACTCGTCTCTGTCATTGTGTATTTTGCTAACTTTGCATTAGCTGGACTTTTTGTTATTGTTTTCCGAAATCATAGCTTTAGATTTGATCATTATGTAACGAACAAAAGTCATGCGTAACTGGTAGCTGTAGATGTGTTTAAGCTAACATATTCTTTTTCAGCCAAAATGCTCTTTTATTGGCAGGATTTTAGTACTTGAAATTTTTCAACTCTGACCAATAGCAGTACTTACGATAACCGTTTGTTGGTCAGTTTGACCCTACTTGACCACAGATTTTTTAGCCATACAGTCCTTTTTAACAACAGTGAATATATTACACCTGTTCCAGAACAGCTGTCACAGAGTGTTCAGTTGATCTTTGGTCTTGTCCATGCTCATGTCTGCACTGCAGCATTGTTATGATCACTTAGTTCCAGTAAGGTTGGTATCTTTGGTGTAATTTATTTGTATTTGGTTATTGAATGGTCACTTTTCAGCTGCCTGCATCCTGTGCTGGTGTATATGGCATATAACGGCTGGCTGATGGAGAAAGCCCTTCACGAGGTGACTCTGAAAGGTTGTGCTGAATAATACAGAATAAGGCACTGTGGACCAGCAGTATCCAGCAGCTACTGCTATGAAGTAGCATAAGAAGGTTGACCCCTCAGACAGTTTAAAGTGCTGGTCTGAGGTTATACCGTGGAACAGTCGCAGTTCATGGAAGGTTGATCTCTCAGCCAGCTAAGGGTGCTGATTTGAGATCATGCCTTGATGGGGTTCATTGAGATCTTACAGGTACCCATGGCTGATTGCTTGGTTGGTGCCTCTCTCGTCTGTGGTCTGGTCGCGTGCGCTGGGTGGCTTCACTGTTTCTGTCATGCCTCAAGAGTCTGATCGCGCATTGGAAGGGCTATTGCGGGTATGATTGGTCAGACTAGGATTTCCAGTAGATAGCAGTATTTGCATTAGAATGACTGAGATCAATTAGTTTAAGAAACTTGCCCTACTGTACTATACTGTCTGCTTTTGACTGGCAGGTGGTACGTAAGCCACATAACTCGTCAGGATGCAGAGAGCATGTTGTTGGAGAAAAATACACAAATGGGCTACGTACAGCGTGACGGAGCATTTCTAGTTCGGCCAAGTGAAAGTACTCCTGGCGAATTTTCATTATCTGTCAAGTAAGTTATTTTCAAATATCATGTGAAGCATCCAAGTCTGCTTATCATTTGTCGTTGTCATATAAAGTTAATGCTGCATGTTTTCAAGCTATTTGTACAGGGTGCGGCAGAAAAAAGTGGCCCCCTAAAGTTTTTTGCTGTATTCTCAGCAACCGTTTGGCATTTTAATGTGAAATTTTACACATTTAGTAAGTAAAATGTTCTACAGCTAAATGCCAAGTAAAATTTGATTCTATAGAAAAATGACAATGTTATAGATTTTTTAACATGATCGCCTACCGATTTTTCAGCATTAAAAATTTCAAGCTACAACACCAATTCAATAACGTCGATGATCATTGAAACTACGCAGTTAACTAATGATCACATGCCAGAATTCTATTGTCAGTGTGAGTGTTCAAAGTGTCCACCGCCAGCTCCAAGCACAAACACAAGCTTTTAGTCGCTTAACGTGATAAGTCTTTCACAGCCTTGTCGATCAGTCCTTGTGGCAAGTTGCCCCAGATAACCTGAAGCGTTTTCCTGAGTTTGGCAATTGTTTTCGGCTTTGTTTTAAGCTTGCAGGAAGCCTTCAACATTGTACCCCACACATGATAGTCCATTGGGTTTATATTCGACGAATTTGGAGACTTCTGTAATGAAATCTGGACAGTTGGCCCGTAGCCAGTTCTGTGCGCTGCACGCTGTGTATGCTGGCCTTTCATCCTGCAGGAAGATGAGCCTGGTAGACAGCTGGCGATTGCTTTCAAAGAATGATAATTTAGTGATAATTTATAAACAAAATAAATTACTGTTTATCAAATTGTCACTGTGATGTCATCAGCAGTAATGTGGTAATTAGTTTTTGAATATTAAATAACATTTTTAGCTTGAGCATTTTTAATGCTGAAAAATCGTTAGTCATTTATGTTAAAAGTCTGTAAATTTGTCGTTTTTCAACAGAATCATATTTCACTCCCCAGTTAAATGTAGAACGTTTCAGTCAATAGATGTGTGAAATTCCAAATTAATATTCTAAACGGTTGCTGAGAAAACAGCAAAAAATTTTAGGGGGCTACTTTTTTGCCGCACCTTGTAGTACTGGGCTCAACTTGAATTTTGTCTTTTGAACAAAATTTTGTGTGATGTCCTAGTTGTTCAAATCTCATTTTTTATGCAATTTGTCATCTTTGTTCAAATTGTGCTAGTGTGAGGTATCTGGCTTGTGAAGCTATTTTACTTCAAAATCCCTCGCTTAGACTAAGTCGGTCAGGGAAGCCAGCTAATCTGGGTTTATGTGGAATGTGATAGTGAAAATAGAGCGAGTGTGTGTTGGACCATTTTTAAACTGTCTTCGAATGCTGATGCAAGTCTTTCATGAGATTTTCATAAGAGTGATAAAGTTTCTAGGATAGAACCTTGAAAGAAAAATGCTGTGCTGCATCTAGGGCGTAGTTGGTACATGCACAGCTCCCTTTGTTAGGCTGTAAGTTACTCGATAGTGACATGACATCAGGCTGTCCATTTCAAGACCGTTTGATCGAAAGTCTGATGCCCTATCTGTTAAGCCACCCAGACTGCTTTTTATGCGCGAAAGCAGCTACGGCTTTCAACACGTCTTAGCCATCACAATTCTGTCCGTCTGTCTGTCCATCCGTCCATCTGTCACACAGGTGGATCAGTCAAAAACGGTGCAAGCTACGATCACCAAATCTTTACCATCAGCTGCATGGAAGATTCTAGTTTCAGAAACCGCAAAGCTTTTCCATAAATTCGAAGGGGGTCACCCCGAACAAGGCCGCTAAATGAGAGGATTGTGTGCAAAAACTGTGATTTTTAGCCAATATGTTGCTGTATCTCAGAAACGGTGAGACATAGGGCCTAGGTTATTATTAATCACTAATAGGAAGTCGTACACTGGCTCTCGATTGCCACTGAATTCAGTGACCTTGAATAACGTTGAACGCCAAAATAGGGGGTTTTACGGATTTTTTTGGCGATTTTGGGCTGCGACACAAGTCTCTATCATTCACAAGGTGGCACCACGGAACTATTGTTACCGGTATGCAATCCAGATAGAGAATTTGGTATTTGTATATTAACTTTGCATGAACACCCCAATTTTCAGCTAAACCACTGAACCGGAACTGCTATATGCTTTTTCACGTCTCATGAGCATTAGCTCAAATTTCTTGGTGAACTAGTGGATGGACAAGCCAAACTGATAAAATGCCGGGTTTTATTTTAGTCATAATTATTAGTCACCATCAGTACTATTTTTTTAAGGAAATGGCTATATTTGTTACCAGGTATTAATTGAATTATATAATGTTGTGTGTAGATTTGCCGATCAGGTTCAACATTTCAAGGTATTGAGAGACGGCTCGGGAAAGTACTTTTTGTGGGTGGTGAAGTTTGATTCGCTAAACGAACTTGTAAAGTACCACAGAACTGCGTCAGTCAGCCGATCGCAGACAATCTACCTGCAAGACATGATCAGGGTTTGTAGTCGTGTTGGATAACTGTTGCAGTATTTTATTTTTTTTGTCATTAAGGCAGGTGGTGTGTGATCTTGTATGATCGACATGTGATACTTCATGGCTCTGAGTTGGATCTTTTAACATTTTAACATTTTTTAACAATATAGTTACGTAGCTTTTGGCATTTGCAGTGTTTGGACATGTGTCTCAAGCATTTTACACAACACCTTGTCACATCGTTATAGCTGCGTACAGTGCGTAGCTGTACCAGATGTATAAACTTTCCACAAACAATTATTACATGCGACATCAGGAACTGCTATAGTGCGTCTTGGCCATCACAGTTCTGTTCATCTGTTTCTGTCCATCTCTCCATTACACGGGTGAATCATTCAAAAATGGTACAAGCTAGAATCACCAAATCTTCACCATTGGCTGCTTGGAAGACTCTAGTTTCAGGATCTGTAAAGCTTTTCCATAAAATTGAAAAAGTCACCGCATGCAAGTGTGCTAAATGAGAGGGGTAGGCTCTTAGGGAAAATTTGTGATTTTTAACCGAAAAGTCGCCGTATCTCAGAAATGGTGCGAGATAGGGCCTAGGTTACTATTAATCACTAATAGGAAGTCATACACAGGCTTTCGATTTGCACCGATGGCAATGACCTGGGATGACCTTGAACACTAAAATAGAGGTTTTTATATAGATTTTTGATGTTTTTGGGCTGCAAGACACATTTCAAGAGCGAATTGCGCCGAAATCACTAGAGATTAACCCAGGCAACTTGAGGATGACAATTTCAACATAGATTTCAACGGTTCAAGTCTCAACTCCCTATGTTTTAGGAGGCCTGTGCACAAAGGCATCAAAGAGGCGTGCCTGTTCAAAATGCATTCTTTTGGTCATTTAAACGCCAGCTGATGCACGATACTGGTTACGCTAGATGGCGAATGGTCATGCAAAACTATAAATACTAGCCTTCATTATCATCGTATGGAAGGTCTATTGCTACGATCTGTGTTCGCATGGGCATTCATACATGCACCGCTGTCGTGCGTTCCCTTTGCATCAGCTGGGGTTTTTTGTTGTTATATGATTGTTCCTACTTTTTACCGTTTATTTTGAATTATTTTCTTTTGTAGACTGAAGTAGGTTTGTTTTTTACATTCAGTTTGTTGTTACCTGGATAAGTGAAGACAATCTTTTTATTCCACTGAAATGAGTAATTGGTGTACCTGTTGTCGGTCATTTATCACATTACTGATTGCAGTTTGATTGCATGATAGTACAATGTTATTATCTCTAGAGAAATGCTGATATTATACTTCTCTGTAGTATTTTGCAGTTTTGCAGTGCACTACTTTCCAGTCTTTGCTACTACCTCAAGACACATGTCATCTATATTCCACTGCTAGTCATCAGCTGGTTTTACTGTCTTGAGTTCTTGACGTCAGTCATCAGGCCATCTCTGTTGCTTGCCTGATGATGTAGGACTCACTCATTACTGAGACATTTGCATGATTGTGTTTTCACCCTACTAAGCTATCTTTGGATGATTAGTTAAGACATTTTTAGAGTACTCCTATGTAAATAGCGCATTAACGGCTGTTTCGATGTTGATGTGCTTTATTTGCTTATTGTTGTGTGTTCCAGCCGAAGGTGATTGCTAGCTACGACTTCAAGCCACAGGAGACTGAAGAACTTGAACTGAAGCGCGGCGACATTATTTCGGTTCTTGACAAGAAAGATCCAAACTGGTGGATGGGTGAGATTGTGCGTGGCAATCAGACTTTCCGTGGGCTTTTCCCCAAGACCTACGTGTCTCCGTATACAGATTAAATGTTGACTGCCTGCAACGAACATGTTCAACCCAGTCGGCTCTTTCTGTAAATATTTCTGGACATGTAAACTGTGTATAATGTGCTGACAGTTGAATTGCTTTATAGAACTTGGCCTTCCATGCATTTGTCTGTTTCACAAATCCAGTTGTAATCATGGTTAACTGCGTGGTTTTTATGCGCGAAAGCAGCTACTGCTTTCAGTGCATCTTAGCCATTGCAATTCTGTCCATCCGACCATCTGTCACGGGTGGATCAGTCAAAAACGGTGCAAGCTAGGATCACCAAATCTTCACCTTCGGCTGCCTGGAAGACTCTAGTTTCAGGAACTGTAAAGCTTTTCCATAAATTCGAAGGGGGTCACCCCAAACGAGGGCGCTAAATGAGAGGGGGGTGGGCAGAGTTTGTGATTTGTGGCCAATAAGTCGCTGTATCTCAGTAACGGTGCGAGATAGGGTCTAGGTTACTATTAATCACTAATAGGAAGTCGTACACTGGCTCTCGATTGGTGCCGAATTCAATGACCTTGAATGCCAAAATAGGGGGTTTTTATGGATTTTATTAACTTACCATGAACACCCCAATTTTCAGCTAAACTACTGAACCGGAACTGCTATAGGCTTTCGCGCATCTTGTGAGCATTAGCTCAGATTTCTTTTTTGAGCATGATTTACTTAGAATTACTGAATTTGATTTTTATGTAAACTAGGGGTGTGCAGAAAACCAAAGGTCAGTTTGGTTTTTGGTTTTTACATATCTGAACTATCCAGAATTTGTAATTTCATTCAGTTGTTTTTTCAAAGCAACTATGGTCAAACCACAGTTTCGAAGCAAAACCGCCTCATTGGCTGTCAGTGAGAGTTGCAGTCAACAGATGACATACAAAGATGTATGTGGTGGAAAACTAGTTTATTAAAATTAACACAAACTTTATTGTTTACAATTGCATGTTTTGGTTGCGGGTACCGTGCAAATCTCCCTTTGCTCTAGGATCAGACTCTCATTTAGCAGTGTGGAATTGCTTCCACTGCAAGAGCGATTCTGCCTGGAAAAGAACTGAAGCCAGACCGGATTTGATAAAAAAACATTCTGCACACCGTCTAGTGTAACGTGTCTGTCATTTCACAGTCTGTCAGTTGGTGCCCACGTGAACACAACTTGAATATCGGTATGCATACGATGTGTTGCGTAACCGATAATGTTTGTTGAATGCACACGCTGCACAGATTCCTAGTCTTTGCATTATGATGTGTTCTAGTTGCATGGCAACTGTCGCGTCACGCGAGTTCATGTTTCATCGAGAAAAAGCCTCAACATCGTACTGGCTCTTTCGAATAAATACCAAGTTGATTGGAAACGTGAACTGATGACTATCTTCGGTCTTATCTTTAGTTTTTGAGTACCAACAATTGTGATCATCTACTGGATAAGAAGAAATAGTCGCAAACAACAGTTAACACCATGGAAAATTTGAACATTACTGATTAACACTAGACATCTGCAGTGCAAGTGAATTTTTGGTTTGCAGTTGATCTCCTCGATTGGCAAAGAGTTAATCAGACTTGGTTCTTAGAAAGTGTCATCTTAAGAACAAGATTAGAATAAGGTTAAACTTTTCCTCAGCAAAACATGAACTCATTTATTGTTATAATACATTGCTGTGGGTTTACTATCTTACAGATTGATTCATTTATTAGACAGGTAAAACATAATTGAATTATGATCGTTTTATGATCGTGATCTAACTGACTATTCGTACAGAGTTTTTGAGAAAGTAATGAACATGACAAATATCTTGAGAATGTGAAGTCCGGGTGCTTCCAGTATAATGGGCATAGTAGAAATAATTGCAGAACAAAGCGGTATAACAGCAATAGGTGAAAGTGCTCGAAATGCAAAAGCCTCTACGAAGACTTTTAATTTACGCAGAAATCTGACTCTATATCATGTCGATCAGTAGATTGCCATCAAGAACTAATAACTTGTTATTTATGCCACACCCACCTTGGAAAAAAATTTATCAAAATCTATTTTGACGAACACTGCTAAGTCATAAGAAGATGACGTTCTTTTTTCGGCAAATGCAGTAATACAATACAGATGGCAATATCTCTGCATTGTGCAAGCAATTTTTAATGGTTCAAAGGTGCAGCTAATAAGAATTTAATGATAACTGACTGATATTATCGCTCAGAGTTGGTACGTAGTTGATGTTTTGTCATTACCGACCTGCTGTTAGTGTTACTGTCTTGCTATTGTTTCTGCTTATTGGACAATTAAACTATCTGAATATGTGTGAGAAATGCTGACTGTGTTTGGCACGTAAAACGTACTAACATAAATTCATCTGGCATTGGTCCGGAGCTCTTTGTCATGGCTGATGGCATATGCATATTCTAAGTTACACCCCATGCATGTCATTCTAGAAATAATAATTGTTATTCAGGCTGTCTTATACTCCTCTCATCGTGATGATGGTGTGCAAATAGTACTGTCATGTTTACATCAGTTTTGTACAGTATTCACTCTTTATTTAAGATTAAGAAGCACTTATCACTTGTAGCATTTTTACAAGAAATGAGGAACATTGGTTTTAGTTGTTACTGGCATGGTTTTATCTTGCTGCATGAATAATCTGCGGCCTGTGCTGCGTTTCCATGACTGTACATTGTTTCATCTTTCCTTTTGTCATAAACCATAGGCCGCATTCTTATTGTTTAATTATATGGTTATTGCAATGTATTAGGTGAACATTTGGCTTTATTTCTGTCGAAAATGCTGTTTTGCAGGTTAAGTTATTTGGACATACGATATTTTGTTATTTATGCGCAGATGCATAATACATAGATGAAGCATCTCTGATGACGGTGATTGGCTTAGCAATATAACCAAGAATTGATTTGATTGCATTGAGACTGAAAGAGTCTTCAGTTGCACCAATGGGAATTGGTTAAATATTCTGCTGGTGCTCTAGAAGTTGTCCATTCTTGTCTGCGGCCTGAAATGTACAGTGCAAAGAATAACAATACACTGTGTTTCATAAAAAACCGGACCCCTAAGGCAGGTCGGCATAAATATAGAATTAGAGCAACGCCAGATTTCATTCCTCCTCACTTGTGGCCGGCGTGTAGTCCTGACTTGAATCCCGTTGATTGTAAAATCTGGGGCTGCATGCTGGAGCACGTGTATAAGAAATCGATTTGTGATCTGGCTGAACTGAAGCAGCGACTTGTTAAGGTCTGGGCTGACTTGGAACAGATGATTGTGGACGAGGCCATTGACAGTGTAGGAAACGACCCAAAGCTTGCGTCAAGGCCAAAGGACAACATTTTGAACATTCACTGTAACTTTAGTCATATGTGTAGATTGCTTGTACCAACGTTTTTTCGATATTCTTGAAGTTATAACAAGAAGTTTCAGGGTTCGGTTTTTTATGGAACGCAGTGTATATACTGTATTAATATTACATGTTTGTATAGTGCTGTAGCTTCAGAGGCATAAAAGGCATTTTTTTGTGTTTATTACCTGGAATTGTCAGCAATTTTGACAACTATTGTGGTACAGCGCAAAATACTAGTAAAATCGTTGTTATCATTGTGCTGTAGTTATTGTTCATAATGTTTAATGGTAAATTTTTGGACATTTTGTAATATTAATCTGTAATGCTTGTGTGGTTTATCGTGTTGGTGCACTGTTTTGTCGTGGTCGTTATTGTGTAACTGTCTGCAGCAGTGTCACATGTCTTGTTTGTTGTGCCTAGTTACACAGTGTAATGAGTGTATTGTAGATGCTAATGGCCTTCTGCTGACAACTGTTAACAATTGGACTTTCTGGAACAATTTGCCGGCTGATGCGACTTCAGCTGAATCGTTATCTGCCTTCCATCAGCTACTTAGAACTCACCTTTTTTCCAAATCTTTTGTTAGCGATGAGAGTTAATAATCTGTGAAATTGTGGTGGGAGCGCTACGACGACGTCCGACATGGCCGATCGCAGGAAGGGGCGGTGACGTAGCGGGATGATTGGCAGCTGGCGTCTACGAGGAACGGCGACCAGATATTTTGGGGTTCTTTGGCTGCTATTGTTGCAGAGTGATAGACGTGCACTAGAAACTGGGAGTGCCTGCGTGTTCGATGACTGTATGTACGGTCTTATTACTCATAATTATACCCCAAAATATCTGGTCGCCATTCCTCGTAGACGCCAGCTGCCAATCATCTTGCTACATCATTGCTCTTTCCCGTTATCGGCTATGTCAGACGTCGCTGTAGCACCCCCACTACAGTTTCACAGATTATGTAACTCTAATCCCTAACATCTATCTTCTGACTACTTCCTTGACTGGCTTGGTGGCTCAGCGGTTAGGGCGTTGGATATGAGACTGATAGGTCCACGGTTCAATTCCCAGCCGGTGCACTACCAAGTAACAACTTTGGGCAAGTTGTTCGCACTTACGTACCTGTGTAGGTGCATGTGGTCTTGTTGTTGGTGTCGATTCGTAACTTAGGTTACGGTTTGATTCTGACTGCCGGTCATTTGCAAGCAACCTTGAGCAAGTTGCTAACATACTGTGTGCTCAACTCAGCCTCCTACCCTCCGTGGGACGGGAAATGAGTAGTAGCTTATGGGCTACTGGGTGAAGGCCTAGTGTGGCTGATTGTCTGCTAGCTGCAATCCGTGGGTCCAATTGTTCGTTAACGCGGGCAATGGATGGCCTCATAGTGCGCTGTGGTATCATTAGCTCATGCCCATTGCTGCCATTTCCGAGATTGTTAAAGCACTTCTGGTCTCGAGTTCGTCTCATGTAAGAAGCACTGTATCAAGTACTGGACTTTACCTTTACTATTTTTCCTGCACTTTAATCAACCTCTCTTAGTTTGTATTACTTGGGCCACTTTAGAACTTCTCCATTGATTGATTGGGTGATCGCTAAAGCTCCACTGCTGCACACATTACCTGTCATTTTTAGTTTATTTTGATAGCAATTACTTGCATTGTTGCGGAAATACTTAGTGCATTGTCATTCAGAATTAAAGATCATTACATAATTGTACTATTACAATGTTCACATTGTTTGCAAACAACAACCTGTACCATTTCATATAGGTTTCAACATGATCTGTAGTGTATTACAGTTTTATGTGAATGTAACGAGGCATGATGCACTGTAGACTGTGTTGAAACATACTTACTTCATTGCTCTGATTGATGGTAAGTTTTGCCTGAGAATGGGTGTTGTACACCGTGTCTCAGAGAAAAAAAACCAGTCAAAATTGTTTTTGTCATAACTTTGTCAAATTTCAACTAAATTTGATAATTTTTGGCACAAATATGGCCAAAATGATAAAATTATGTAAGATGTCCTCATTTTCCTCCTCACCTAATTTTTGTCAATGCACTACTTTGTAAAACATAGATGCAAACACAAATTTGCAACTCCCACCAACCATGACTGAAATCTGTCGACAGTAGAAAAATCACGGGAAAACCGAAATCACGGATATTGTGATTTTTGTCAAATCCGTGGCTCAATATGTAGACGTGAGGTTATCATAGAAATATGTATTTTAATGCTTCGCACGCTCGCAGTGACGAATATTTCACAGATGAAAAACTTTCACTGCATATAATGATTGCAGTCAATGTTAGAGGTTGAGTTTTATAGACTGTATAATGGTCATCAGGCCCGTGATTTGTGCCATTTCACAAAAGTTGGCCGTGTTATTTGCCGTGTTTTATACTGTCCCTACTCAAATCCTATGAGCACCATCACAGCAATAAAGCAGACTATGTAATAAGCACCAGTAAAAAACACAATGCAAACAAACACATCAAACATAAATCTGCATCTTCCAGAAACCGTGACTCGAATCACATGAGCACCGTCACAGAAATAAAAACACACTGCATAAGAAACTAAGTGAACAAATTTATCACCATAAGTCCAGTGAAACAGATCAAACATACCTGTAACTGCCCTTAAGCAGCTGAACTAAAATATATAATATGACTAAATATTAATCAATTAATCATAATACTGAATAATCGTCCGACGTCCATGCATATGCGTCAAAGAATTGCAGACTTGGAAGTAGGCCTGACGATAGCCACAGCGAGACCCGGGAAATATTCTTGTGGTAGGTGTCTTGTGAGTGGCCTAGAATACCGAATGCATTCAATCAATCAAGTTTCAAGAAATAGTCAGATTTGCTGAAAAATTGTCACAAAATAACTGAAGACAGGGTTCCTGCAATTTTTTGGAACCGCCGCCACAGGAAAAATAGGCCTATTCGGCTAGCGGCCGAAAATTTCAGTTGACGAAACGACACTTCCAAAACAATTCGGCTTAGGGGTCTATTTGTACTCGTACTTTGTATTTGTATAATTGTCTGTAGGTATCTTTATACACCTCATAGTTGCTTGATAAGTGCATGATCATGTGAAATAAACGTTATTGTAACAAGTTCTAAACAAGTGTAAATATGAAATTGTGCTGCTGCTGCTGCTGACTCTGCAGTGTAGAGTTGTTCATGATCATAAAGCCATCTTTACACTATACGACTATATTACGGTGAGTGATTATGGCATAGGCCTAGTCCGGAATTGTCTTAAGAGCACTTCCTCCCACTTATCCATTTCCGTCCCCTTTTCTTTTCCTCCCCTCCGTTTTTATCTCTATTTGCTTTTCTCCTTTTTTTCTTCCTAAAAAAATCCAGCGAGGGGTATGGGAGAACGCTGTAAGCTGTGATGGAGGCGTCAAACTCTGGGCTGCGTCCGGGCCGAAAACGCATTTTAACGCATTTTGGGCTCTCGTGGCAACATTTTAAGTTGTTTATGTGCAATGTAAATGACTGCTAAGTGTGTTTTAGAGGTCAGCGGCTAAAGATAAATTTGATTCGGTTTTTGGCACTCTGCTAATCTTGGAATCTTGGAGGTATCGCCCTTCAGTACCCCGTTACGCCTGGTTGTTCAGCTATTGCAAAGGGCATGCGCTCTCTCGAAAACCAACAGATAAACTTTACCTCATGAACATACCACCCAGTCTTCTTTCATACACACTCGTTACTTTGACATGTGATGATGTGTCGATTTTCACTATATTTGGAAGACGTAGCAGCTGCAGCAAGAGGATATTTGTGACACACAAATATCCCCTTTGTGTGTCACACCCTGTGACCTTCGACGTGACCTTCGACCTTTTTGTGTAATAGTTTAAAAGTTGATAGGCCTACACCACTTTCCACATATGTTCAGTGCTGTCTTGGGCTCACAGAAGTGCATCCGTGTATCAAAATCTTCGCGATTCTAGTACATCCGTACACGCAGTTACGCCGAAGATCGGAAACAGGAAGTTTAATACAAAATTGCACATGACACAGTATTACGTGACAATGGTCGTCTCTTGGTGTCTGTGTTTACGAACATTTCCTAGATTGCAAGAGTACCACGCTGTTTCTCCGCGACGGCTGCTAAACTTCTCGCTCAATTGAAAGCCGTTGAGTTAGAACTGAATGACGTCGCAGCATGTTTGGTTGCTTGGCAACCGCTGTCAGGCGGCCGAGCGTATTGAAAAATGTTAACATCCGTTTTTAGTCCATCGGGTTACCGTTTACGATGGGTGTGGTAGCATGCGAATGGCAGATCGTGTAATATGCTGTCTACATTAGTCGGAGCGCAGTCGCCGCGGCAATGTAGTGAGTGTCCTGCGCGGTCCAGTAACAATCGACGCACGACAGTGGGGTCCAGCATTCGGCCAGCATGCCGTTCAAAATCACTTGGCCGAAACCCGTCGCGGTAAAGAACCAGCCTGTGAACTTAAAATCTTTTTAAGAAATAAAGGTAAACTACAGAACTAAAAGTGTAAAAATAAGTGAATTCGCCGAGGGTATGATGTTGCTCAGACGTAGTGCCTACTGAGGCCTACGCACGACATTTATAACTGTTATTGTGTACTAGATGTGAGATTCGACAGCCGACAGAACAACAACAGCGACAATAATAATATTTTGAGGAGTTGGGCCACATGATTTCAGCCATTTCTAGTGAATTTTGTTTCAAGAGCTGTCGGTTCTCTTAAGGCGCGTACAGAGCGACCGTTAGCGACGTAACTAAACTGAATTGAACTACACTGAACTGAACTGACAAGGTTTAGTTTTTGACGAACTGACCAATATGGGCAAGCAGGGCGAGCATACGTGCGCGTAGTCACGTAGTCACCGACGCCGTTAGAGGGTGCCTACTGCAATGCATTACCGTTCGCTCATTGGTCAGTTCGTCAAAATCTAAATTATGTCAGTTCGGTTCAGTTACGTGGCTATGTACGCGCAATATACAAGCGCTTTAATGCTATTCTTCGTGGCAGTTTCATCACAAGCGAGTCACGCATTTAGGCCTATCCCACGTTTGCCGACAGTCTGTCGTGTAACCCTCATTGTCGTTCGTCTGGTCACGCGTGACTGCACCGGTGGGTTATCGAAACGTTATTCCACCGTAGACAGTATGGCGGACGTAGACCGTACGAGTGCTGGCGTGGAATAATAATCTGTAGAAACTTGCCGGCATGATGTCAATGACGACGCAGACGCCTGCAGTCGCTACGTCGTCTGGAGGTGCAGCGTCAGCGAGTGCGACTCCACGCGAGTACTTTGACTGTCCGGTAGAACGCGACGTGCTCGGTAAACACAGCTGGACTCTGCTACACACCATGGCCGCCACGATCCCCGACAAACCGACACGCCAGGAACAGCAGGAGTTGACCCAGTTCATGAAAACGCTGTCCAAGTTCTACCCGTGCTCGTGGTGCGCCGACGAATTGGCAAATTAGTACGTACGTAACTGAGCACTGAGCAAACAGCAACTACCAGTCGTCGGTTAGAAATTAAAACTTTGATCGCGTTTCTAGGAAATCTGTTATTATAACTGTTCAGAGCTTCTCATTTGCGTTAGCATGAACGATTATTGTAATAAGCATGTTTAGGCTAATCCTAATTTTGCTCTATCGATGTAAAGCAGATACTACAACATGTTTCTGTTGTTTTCATTTTGTTGATCTTAGGTGATCTATCAAGCTAAACAGTTTAACTTACAATAATATATTGATATATGAAGATATAAGACTATGTTTGCGTTACTTTGATTTATTGTTTTTATGCCAAGGAGATTTCTTCATTTTTTCGCGTGACGCTGTTGCAAAGCGCGGTTTGCTCAATGACTTAAAGTTCGTTGACGTTGTCTGCGTATTGTTTCGTGCGCAGCGTAAAAACGGATCCTCCGAAAGTCGGGACACGTCAGGACTTTGCCCAGTGGATGTGCGAGATGCACAACTCGGTCAACAAGCGGCTCGGTAAGCCGGTCTTCGAATGCTCCAAGGTCGACGAAAGATGGCGCGACGGATGGAAGGACAGACGTTGTGATTGAACTCCGTTGGACCGTGCCGGACAAACATGGGAAAACAAATCAAAACATTTAGTCATTCACCATAGAAAAGTAGCGTGGGCCTATAACATTACAATAAGCCGCAACGCTGCGCAACGGTTGCGTTAAAACTAGGGGCCTATTTGTGAAAAATCGCTAAACGTTTATCGTGTTTCGTCAGCTTTCAATGATTTCTAATTAGGCTATTTCGGGCACGTGAGTAAGCATTCTTATCCAGGGTTAAAGCGCTGGTGATGCTGCCTGTTTGACAGCATTAAGCCTAGGTTGTTCGGCTTTGTTCGCAGTAAATCTCAAAATAGTAAACCGGATTTGTTTTACCGGTTCTTACGTAGGACTTAACGATGCAGTATTGCGACACATCCGACTAAAGTTTTTTTTTTCTTTCCAGGGTAGCGATTGTGCTCTGATGCTGCAGTGACCATTATTAGTCATCAGAGAACCGTACAGGAACATCCAGACTGGGCCAGTGAGCAGCTAACTGACTAACGTAAAACGCATTAAACGTTGCCTTTACTTGCATAAAAGCCTTAGCGCGACCTAGCTGACGGGACGTAATCGGCTCGGGTCGTTTGTGTCGAGTTAATTAAACCCAGTTTATCGCCGAAGAAACGCGCGCAGGGTGCGCTTGGCTTCAAACAACAAGTTTTGTTCAAAGGCACAAATAGCATTTACTATACCGTGATCAAAGTTTTCAGCATTGGAATTGAATGCTGACTGTTATAATATTCGTCAGCTTTAAATCTACCGTTTACGCATGTTGTCCGAGCTGCCGTATTCATTGAAATTTTGTGTAGGCCTAGTTGTAATTCTATCAAGTTTGCATGTCGCTGCAACGATTGCAAGCGCTAAACAAGAAAGCTGGACTGTCGCAAGCAAATCTAAGCGATGCTACAGTCATTTTGATACGATAGCCGCTAAAATTAATGAGAATGTCAGGTATAGCATCCGACCATTGGATATAGGCTTATTTCTTCTGCTGAAAATAGGCCTACCGGTAAGCTTATATGGGTCTGTCATCATTCAACTTTTTCTTGTAAATTCCGAAAGATACATTTTTGTGCAACATAGTCGCCTACGACTGTTCAAGCTTATCAAAGGTCGTTCACTAAAGGTCACTGATTTTGGTATCAGTCGAAAGTGCAGATTCACAGCAGTCGTCCCATTTTTCAACCAAAATTTGAGGACATTTTTCCAGGACTACAGGGTGGTCCATAAAAACGTGGCACTTTACTTTTGTCTATAACTTCGCCAATTATCGACCGGTTTTCAAAATTCTTTCACTGGCACACTTTACGGAAAATTTGCAATGACGTGATTGATCCCACCACACCATAATGCATCTCCACACAACCATGTAAAATATAAATTAAATATGAATGTATAGCAATAATAACAAACAAACATTTTGGTAAATGAACAAAAATCACTTCAGACCAGCATTGTGGTTAATGGTCTGTATGACACTAAACTGTTTAGTGTCAATGTTGGTTTGACGTGTTTTTCCATTTACTTAAATGTTCGTTAATATCGTTAGTTTTTCTTACATTTATATGTCACAAGGTAGTGTAGAGACGCAATTATGGCGTGGTGGAATATATAATAACCACCTTATTGCAAATTGCCCGCAGAGTGTGCCGGTAAAAAATTGTGAAAACTGGTCAATAATTAGCGAAGATGTGAGCAAAAGTAAAGTGCCACGTTTTTATGGACCACGGTGTAAATTGCTGACGGTTATGGCTCCTAGAAGATAAGACTCTAAGCCTAAGACAAGCATAATTACTTTTGTATAACGCAATCTTTACTGCCAAGATACGTCAACGTTACAGACGTACGGTCACTGTGCATGGTACAGTACAACAGTACATAGGATCAGACAACTTACGACGGGAATACTGCGCTTTGCACTGCTTGCATCTCGCGGCAATAGCCTATACTGTACCGCCGTCTCATCCTGGTACAGCAGCTTTACTGACAGCATTGTGCGGGTTCACGCCGCATCCCATTATCACGGCTTTCAGACTTTAAAAATTAAAGTGCGCCAACTGAGTCGACCACCATGTTTAGCATATGCTTAGGCCGACGCAATGCAACGGAAACAAACGAAGATGTCGCCACACTGCCGACATAAAATCTGCCCGTCCGTTATAGCTGTGCACTTATATACAGCACTATTATTTTGCATTTCGATTGAAAGTCCACTTAGGCTATACGCCCTATCGCTAGTATTGCCGTGAGCGATATTGCAATAAATTAGATTAAGGCTCAAGCTATGTCTACATAAGCCGTGTTTAGGCGTTTACATGCGTTATTTTCTGGAGGTCTTTGACGTTCGGTGTGGTTGATATTTTACCATTTAAACTAAAAATTGACATGCCCGTTACTCTTGTCAAAAGAAAATAATACACCTTTTTTGTGTGTTTGTTCGCTTTCGAGTTAAAAACAGGCTGTACAGAACGAACAGACAGACGAACAGACGGGTAAGATCCGTATTGCCGCCTATTATGACGGTCGCACAATAATGTTTCTTAGCTGAATCTCAGAACCTATACAAGATTTATCGTGTTTCGTTGGTATAAGATGAGTTTAAATGCGAGACTAACTATCGAAAATTGGTGATTTCATGGACGCCATGGAAAGTTGCCACAGCAAGTGAAATCGAGATTCAGGGAGATTTCTTACGACACTTTGTTCTGTCGATAACAATAAGGAACATAGCGCAGTGACAATTATCGCCATAAACATTTGCACGTGTACATTATCTCATCGAAAAGTAACGTTCTACGATCGTTTGAGTGCTGCGTATCCATACAAGACTTTAGTGAGCACGCAGCTTAACTTATTTTCACCAATGTCCAATGACCACTCTGCGAAACGACATCAACAGGCATACAGGGGGTTTCGTTGAAGAAAGGGCAGCGGTGTTGAGGCAGATGGTACATGGGGGCAATTACTGCCCAACCCTAAAATTGAGCTGTCGGAAAATTGTTGGAAAATTTTTTTGTCGCAAAATTTTCGTCCAAAAGTCCAAAAGTTGGCGACTAAAACCACTTTTAAAAAAGATTCGTGGCAAAATTAAAATTTTGAACTTATGATCTTCTCTGTCGAAAATTTGCAGTGTCTGTCGGGAAATTACAACTTTCTGTTCCGACTACTTTTTTAACCAACGATGTTTCTAAGATAGGCTACCGGCCAGCTAGCTAATAAAGCAGTCAAAAATAACTAGACCTACTCATAAAAATGGCCATTGGCTTACAGACCAACTTCTTTAAAAAATTGAATTAAGCCTAATGACAAAACGCTCGCTGACACGTTTTGAGTTTCCGTTCAAGAGACAAGGGTTAGATAGTCTTGAAGCGACTGAGGCAAATTGTTCCACGCAGCCGGTGCAGCATATGATAACGTTTTTTTGTCCGAAGTCGTGTGCGTGATTGCTCATAGCGGAGACTGTTGCCAGATCCAAATTGTGTTCGTAATGTGACACTAGTTTGACCTTCTATGTGTGTTTACGTGCGTTTGTGTGTTTACCTGTAGCTTCTAGTTCTGTTATACTGTGTTTTCTTTTCTTTATGTATCTGTTTTTATGTTTACTGTGTATTGTTTAATGGACCCTTGTGGTCTGATTTCAAATAGCCTAAAGGTGTTGACGACTAGCTGCTTGTGTGACGATGTCAGTGAGATAAAACGGTGCTTGTAACGTGTGAATCAAATGTATCAGCAAACGCAATTTTATGTGACGTGGTATTGCACCGGAAGCCAGTGTAATTGTCGCAGAGTATACTTGTGACGTGGATGCGAGGGGCAACAAGTGCGATCAGTTTCGCCGCTGCGTTCTGAGTCGCTCTGACATTCCTGACAATTCATTATAACCACGCTCTTGTATTCCACACAAAATTTCTCGAGCCTTTCCAGTATCTCCCAAACATATAGTTATGTTTTAGCTAACGACTCGCCACAAACCCTCCAGTCGGCTCGAGACGCCAATATAATGTTACCAACTTCTCCACTCGTCGACAAAGTCAGCGTCTTATGCTTGCCGTCTTTATCTTTATTCGCCACCTACACATTTTCATCCCTGGAAGATTTAATGGTGACGCCACTGCACGAGGGACATCGGCTGCCGTGAAAATGTAGGTATTCTGCTGATGTGACAGCTAATAGCTATGTAGACCAACTTATTACTACTCTTTAAGCGACGACCTCGTTATTGCTACAAGACTGCATGCTGTTGTAACTAATAATGACTTTCGACGCTACACTGTCGATGTACTGCTGGTCTTTATTGAATACAGAATGACCTCCATGCCTACTTTTGTACGGAAAAGAAGTGAAACAATTCCAAAAAAGCCGCAGTCTTAAAGCTACTTTTAATATCACACGATGTGAACAAGGTAAGTTGGAAAACAACTTGTTTTTATTCCGTGCTTGGCTCATAATTTGGTCGCAGCAAATAATAACAGAAATGTAATGTAGACCTACTATAATATACTATCCCGGATGGAGCGCGCCATTGAAGCTGATAGAAAATTAGCTTGGAGCGACAATCAACCACGGTAGACATACGACCGCGGAAATGTCTCCTATTTCCTTTAGCGATATAACAGGCACATGGACGACTTCCGACAATATTATACGCTTGCCTGTGACTGGATTATCCCTGGTATCGCTAACAAGTTTTAATTCAACTACGACCTAGTTACAGAAACATTTTTATTTTTAGCAAGTGGCCAAATTTAGACCAAATTTGCATGACTAACTGCTTTATAGTCCTAATAGAGTTCATCGACTCATAATTCAGCTTTGCGTTTTTATTGGGCTTTCAATCCAAAAGTGTAAAACAAATGATTTAGTCAAAAACTATGTGCAAAAAAATAAGCATTAAACAACACGACGTAACTTTGTTTGTATTTAGGTAAAAGAATTACATCAACATATCAACATAACACAAGCTCCTCTACAGAACCGGACAAAGCTTCGATAGTCGTTAACGATCAAGTGAATTCGACGTCAAGCCAAACTATTCAATAGTACCATACAGTCATCGTTTAACAGAACATTTAGCAACGACACCACTAATTACAATGCACATGTAATCACCGTCATAAGACATAAAAACGTTTTCACGTTGCGACTGTCAGCTATAAAATCGTCCTTTTTACCGGATCCAATTGGCACATCGCAGTCGCTGGATACAGATGTTAAAGCCTCTGCCGCAAGATGGACTTTATTCTATGCACACGTCACGTCAGTCATACGCCACGCCACGTATGTTCTCTAATGGGGTGTTTACACGATCCAGCAAACGTCCATCAAACTTCCAGCAAATGTATTCAAAATACACGTGCTAATGCCGGATGTTTGCTGGATAGTGTAAACACCCCATAACTGATGTGATTCGCGGCTGGGCGCAAAACGATTAACGTAATGACGCTTTCTGATAAGGACAACGCGTATTAAAGCCAGGAATTAAGTACAATCGTACGCGTAGTCTATGTACGCAGTATTCGTTATCCAAAAATAGAATGCGTACGACTACGACATGTGCGCTCGGGAAAACGTTAATAAATCTTAGAAGGCTCTGTCGTATAATCGTCTTTTATCATTCAGACGCCGTCAAAACGTCCTCTGTACACCCATCCAACCCGCCAAAGAAACAACGGAAAGATCAGGTCGCTGCCGACGTGTCGACACATCTACCCAAACGCCTTTACTGTGACCCCCTGATGACGGCGGCCAGCATGACAACTGAGCGCGGCGCATGGCGGGATTGGCGGGGGGTGCGGTAGGCCTACGACATCACCGGCATCAACCGACGTCGTGACCAATCAAGCGAGCGCATACATCCAAATGTCACGAGCGTCGTTGGATAAGCGCCGATCCGATCCGATCTGTTTCGTTTCTGAACCAAGAAGATGAAGTGATTAGTCGGAAAGTATTTCGAACTCCTGTGAGCGGATCTTGGACTCGTCGACGCTGTCCGTGACGCTGTGGTCGATTTCGTACAGGAGTCTCTCAACGCGCCGCTCTACGTCCGAGTCGTCGGTGTGCTGCTGGTGGAAGTAATGATGGTTGATCCAGATGGTCGTCAACTCCGCGCCTCTGCAGCTCTTCGCCGTCTGTCTCTGACGCAGCGGTCGGCGTCGCTTTGTCGGAGTGGTCATTGTTCGAGCACCTCGCCCTTGTTCAGAGGCGGCATTGTCGGAATCGTCGTCGTCAACGCTGACCTTCACCAGTGCCGACTCCACGCCGGTTAAAGTCAAGTTGGACGACGAGATGCTCAAATGGACGTCGGGCACCTGTCTGCCGCGAGCGACACCCAGCGACTGACGCTGAACTTGGTCGTTGTCACGTAGTTCGCTCGAACGACTGGTGGTCTCCGACTTCACTGACAAGTAGCGAGTAGTGATACCGCTGGCTGAACTACCGCGCGGAGCGTCCAGTGTAGAGGTAGACGTTTTGACCAGCTTCTGCTCAGCGGTCTGGCAGCGGCGTAGGCCGAACGGCAGAAAGAAATTCATCGACGTCGACGTGGTAACGGAGGAGCTGTGTTTGACGCTGGATGGTCCACCGGTCCAGTCCTTGTGTGAAACGTTCGACAGCGAACCTTCCTGAGACACGTCTCCTTCCCACCCCGAGTCACCCACACCCAGGCGCGACGAGCACTTGCTGGAGCAGGGCAGTGAGCGCTGAGACGAGAACAGACCAGCACCGGCACTACTGCTGTCAAAGCTCCTTCTACCACCATCACGGCGACACACCATCAGCGTACAGCGCGTGCCTGCTCCCCCGCCGCCAGCGCTATAACTCTGACAGCGTCCACGCGCAGCCGGCTCAAAGTCATAGTACAGCGATCCACCATCACACTCGTCCGCTTCTGACGAGTCGAACTGACTGATGAAGATACCAGGCAGCTGCATGACGCCAGCTTGATGAGAATTATTGTCACCCACTGCTGCCACTATATTCTTTTTTCCCTCCGATTCTTTGTTGCCATCTTCTTTATTCTCGTCATCCCAGTATGTTACGTTCGACAAAGACTTTTTCATAGAACTTGCTTCTAACGATCGCTTGGAATCGCTGATTACGGTTGTCGAACTGGATTTTGTTCGCAGCGAGTCTACTCTTTTTCTGCCGCTGAAAAAAAACAACGCAAAATAACAACTCAGCAGTCCGTATATGGATGCCATGTGTTCATACTGGTATGCACATTAGGTTGAGCATGACATATTTGCAATGTGTAAGTACTATTATAATATGCAAGATCATCAACAACCAAATAAAAATGTTTGTTTTATTAGATAGGCCTATCTAATATTTTACTTATTCAGTAGGCCTATAGTAACGTATTGCAAAAACTTGTGATAGTATGTGAATGAAAAATAGAGGTAAGTTTGAACAAGTCTGCAGTTATAAAATAAAAGCGTACGTCGGTCCAGTGCCGATATATTATATGGCCGTCCCCTCGACCTGACCTTCGACCTTTTAAGCTGTAAACAGGCATTATGCTGGTTACTCTTGCCTTTTTTGTTTTAGTGCTCGGTTAGAAGCCCCTGTGAAACGGACGCACAGACGGAAGAGCAAAACTTGTCATTTTAGGAGGGCCGCATAGTAAAACTGCATGTTAAATGAAATACAAAGTTTGCTAGCTGACCGCATGTTGAATAAGCGCAGTTGTTCGCGCAGTTGTTTGCGGCTCTGTGGTGCCAGCAAGTCGCCGGGTTGAGGTCGACGCTTCAGCACGTCGATAGCAAACGCGTGCAGCTGAACGCGGTTTCTGAGGCGAGCAGCGCGCTCACGACGCTTCATCTGTTTCTTCCATTTGCAGAACAGCAAAGCGCAGACCAACCATATTGTACCGGCGGCACCGAGCAACACTGGACCGATCACCTGTGCGACGGACACATAAATCGTACGTTTGGAGAGAGTGTTTAAGCCCGCGCCCCCTGGCGTGCAACATTATATAAATAGTGACTGGCGTCCAGGTCATCATTGAAAATTTTTGACCAGAAGTTTGTACAATGTTGCCCGAGATCAAAGATGGAGAGCAACATTTCACGACCTGAGGGAAAACACTTCTCAATGATGATCGACACGCCAGTTGCGATTTGTTTTGTTATATCTCAAAACCAAACAATTCTACAAATCAACAAGTAAACGATAAATGTTACGAAAAAGCTGTGACGACTTCAATGTTGCCCGACCAACAGTGCGCAGGCAACAGTGTGTATAATGTTAACCACACATGACGTAATTTCGACCAATCGCGTGCAGGTATTTTGCGTTGAGGTATAACAATAGAAATTTTGTCTAAAATTTGTCAAAAAATGTAGTTTGGAACGCACAATGGACCATTAACCAATTTAGTGCAAACAAGATAATGCTCATACGAACACGTAGTCTGTCCAATGCATTTCGATAGTTTACAGTATATGTCCGTATAAATATAATTAGTGAGCTGTTTAGACCGGTAGAAAAAAAAATCAAACAGTTTAATTTCAAATTGAACAGCAGCAATGATCCTTTCATCCTTCTCTATTATTTTAACCAAAGAATAGACATTGTCAGTCACGAGATCATTCGATTCACTATAAATGGTCTATCGTCATCATGCGTTTATTTTGCACCGTTATGGAGATATGGCGCCTCAAAGATAACGGGGTCACGCCTATGACCTTTTGTGGTCACGTGACCATTCGACTCCAGGGGGCCGAGTTCCTATGGGTGGTCCATGGTGACCATGCGTCCATCTGGCACCGTTACGGAGATATGGCGCTTCAAAGATAATGGGGTCACGAGTTTGACCTTTGGGGGTCACGTGACGTCATCGGTCACGTGACCATCCGACTCCCGTGGGTCGACTTTCTATCCGTGGTCTATAGTGACCATGCGTCTATCTTGCATCGTTATGGAAATATGGCGCTTCAAATATTGGACGCACGGACCTGGACACAGAAAAAAAGACGAAAGAATGGAAAGAAAAAGAGGAAGGGAGAAGGAAAGAAAAGAAAAAAGGAAAGTGAAAAAAAAGAAAAAAGAAAGGGGAAGGAAAAAGGGAATGAAAAGTAAAGGGAAGGGGAAGAAAATTGGAAAGGAAGAGGGAAAAGAAAAAGGAAAAGGGGTAAAGGAAGGAAATCGGAAAGGAGAAAATGAATGGAAAGTAAAAAGAAAAAAAATGGAAAGAGAAAGGAAAACGGAGAAGAAGAATGTAGAAGGAAAAAGGGAAAAAGGAAAAGGGGAAGGGATAGGGGAAAGATAAGAGAAAGGGGAAAGAGGAAGGGAAAGAAAAAAAGAGGAAAGGGCAAGGGAAAGGGGAAGGGGAAGGAAAAGGGAAATGAGAAGCAAAAAGGGAAGAAGAAGGGAAAGAGAAAAGGGAAGGGAAAAGAAAGATGGAAGGAAGATAGCTTAAGAAATGTAGGACGCACGGACGCACAGACACAAAGGTGATTTTATACTCTGTCCAATGCTATGCATAGCATTGGACAGACAATAATATTTGAAGCAGGTGCGTGTTTATCGGGGAGGGGGATGAGTTATCTTCGACTTAGCTCGTTGAAAAATGGCGGCTATTTTAGGCCTACTTACTAAACGGCAGGCGCAAAATGTACATGGAAAATGTAAATCATTTGGAAGCATTGTCCCACATGACTAAAAATGTTCTGTGCATCTAATGTAAGCCTACGGCGTGTACGCTGTCGGCTGGGATTCGCATTACTTTCTAAACACGTCGCTATGAAGTATAGCGTCCAGCGCAGTAATGTGACATTTCGAATCCATTTGCTCCAATGACAAACTGTAGCAGGAGAGCTTTTTTGCATGGAGTACGACAACAACTTAACTTAAATTCGCTGTCGTCGTCGTTTTAGCTGCTGCTCTCACCGCTTCACTGGTTTAGAAGAAGCTTTTTTGGGCTTCATCATCAGTTCATCCATGACGGTTGTTGTTGTTGTCGTCGTCGTCAGTTGGGCGTTGTAACTGATATCACCATCATCATCAGAACGCGTAGTCGGCGGTGGATCGCAATGTTCTTCAATCTTCCCGATCATCAGCCGCTGTCCAGGCCTCTCAAGTCCTAAGCAGTTAAACGTGTCTCTTTCAAAACGTCACGTAGTCAGATGCATCGAGGTCGTGCACACTTGCTTCAAACACTATTTGCGCTAAATTGCCTAACGGCAAACGATCTATAAGAAGCGAGGGACACAGACATCTAGGCCTATAGAGAAGAGTGTTTCTTGCTGCTGTCGAAGTGGCTTCGAAGCGGCAGCTCACCTGAGAAAGAAGAAGAAAAAGAAAAGATTTATCAACGGCAGACAGATCTGACGACTTAGCTTGTACCTGGAAAACGAGGATGGTGACTGGAGGTAGCAGTCCAGGCGGGTAGAAGACTGGTCCGAAGCTGGCGGCCGTCATGATAACACCGACAACGAACGACGCGAGACTGGCGATGACGATGCACTGGATCACAGTCCGACGTCTGTGATCACGGGTCCTCAAGCTTAGCGCCATCGCAGCCGCAGCGGCTGAATCTGCTGCCGCCATGGAGTCGACAGACACCCGCAGTGAAGTGACGGCTGAGTGCGAGCGGTCCGCAGGCGACGACTCCGACTTTGTCATGATATTACACAAACGTTTCTATCTTAGACACTGGCTTCGATCAGCAACCAACCAGCCGACTGACTATCCACTGAAAGAACTTACTGACTCACTTCACATACTCGGTCGTTTCAGTCAATGTTAATATCGACCATTCATGTCCGAAATACCTGGTGCAGGTACACGGGAATGTCAGTAACAGCCAGATGGCATCTCACCAAGTGCGGCATCATTTATTCATCTCGTCTGTATTGCTGTAATCTTCGTTGGCAGCGCTTGGCGCCGTGGCTGAGCCGTACCTCAGACGCGGCGCTATCGAGCAATCAGTGCACACAACATCACTGCAGTCCACACGCGACAGGCATACATACACGTAGGCCTATAGACCTGCTTATATACTAGTCGCTGCTGCAGCGCCAGCAGCCTGACACGGTAGTAGAGTCAGCGATGGAATAACTTAGCTTTTTTGAACCAATTTTCCAACTTTGAGTAGAGCCGGGGAACTATCTTAAATAGCGACGGTAGTGAATGCCCCTTTTCATGTCAAAATACAAAACAGTGGTAAATCATAGACTACTTACATTTATCTACTTTAGAGGTTTTTTCGTATAAGAATTAGCAAAAGTTTAGGCATATAACTGATTTTTAAACATGCCGTTTTTGTCCGTTTTAAACATGTTTACAACAATGACAACGGTTTTTCCTCCCTATTTTTTTCACTTGGACTGTGAACGCCCCCTGTTTGTAAAGGCTCCGGGCAACAATACTGCTCTTTCTCGCTCGCCATGCATTCAGCAATCCGGCCAAGCTCGTAGTTTTAGCGAGTGTCAGGTTAGTGACAAAGGAACCCGTCAAAAATCTTGCCTCGTAGCGCTGACGTCTTCCACACGCAATATATCGTTGAGTCTATTTGAAAACTCACTAGTCACTCTACACATGTCAGCATGCACACTATAAAAATTATCTCAATTTGTTTCAGCGGCGTCGAAAGTTAGAAAGTACACAGGACAGCAAATTGCAAATTTTCGACCGAGGAGATTACGGGTGCTCGAAATTTCAATCGACTTTCATTTCCACGAAATCGACGTTTCTCGGATTCAGATCGTGCATTTTTGACAAATATTTTTCCGACATAAAAATTTTTCGACAACTCTCCGATTGCAAAATTTGTGAGGGGAAGGGCGATCGCACCTTTTTTCTTTTACCACGACGCCACTGACATGTTTCACTACCAGCTAATTCTAATTCAGCAGCGCGAAAAAGATTTTCGTGAAAAATGTTTTATTGTCTGTCAAAATGAACACATAGCAGGCGCCTGCAAACAAAACTAATACTCCGTCTTCAAATTCTAACATCTAACATTGCTTCAGTTCTAAAAAAAGTTGCGCGACATAACCCGTGGTAATACTATTGTATTATTATGCGTCTTGCATGTTCGTCCGCTCATCACTCCTGTACGTAGACCCTACGGGCTTCTAACTCGAAAACTATAAAACACAGAAAAAACAAAATTGTTGTACGTTTATACAGGGCAGGGGTAACTGGACTGCCAATTTTCAGGTTGAACGGTCACAGGTCAGGCGGACGTCCGCACAACATGAAGACACTGTTCCGACGTAATTTTAATTTCACTTTTCCATGCGCACAAGCAGTACATGCACTAATGAAAGGGTCTTGTCACAACTTATCGCATACTGTGTTTATACATGCGCTTCAACAGTCTTTATACGACATCCATTGGCAGTCACAGTGGTGCTGACGACGAGTCTGATCAGACGTAACACCAGCAACTGATGAGGATGCTGACTGTCGAGAACGCATCCAGCAACACACCTGCCTGCAGTCAACTTCCTCCATGTGATTCCGCCTCCAGCAATGACACGGACACGCTCCAACCTGCATTCCGGTCCAGGTCTCCAGCGCCAATCCCAAGTTCGGATAGCCACCTGTCGAATGGTGCGTATATATCGTAGAAGGCAGTTGTAGACGGCTGCGGTACGTGCTGGAAGTTTTGATGTGATGACGATGGGGCCAGTCTTGATCAGCGGCAGCTGACGGTCGCTGAGACAGCGGCGGTGGAGGTGCTCGGAATCGGCGTGCTCGTCTCAGCAGGCTCCCGTCGACGAACATGTCATGGCTGAGCGGATGCAGTGTCCAGTAGCCGCCTTTGCCGCCCGTCCTGCCAGCACCAAATCGAGCTTGCCGCTCCACTCTGACGAAGCAGTCGTTCAGCGACAGGTTGTGACGCACGGAGTTCTGCCAGCGACGCGCTCCGCCGGCGTCCAGACGAAAGTGCGGGAAGCGCTCGGAGATGTAGCGGTAGATCTCGGCGAGGGTCCTGCGACCATCCGGTGCGCTGGCGATCGCCATTGCAATCAGAGCTACGTACGAGTACGGAGGTCTTGTTGTCGTCGTCGTGAAGTGCTGAGACTGGGTTGTCGCTAGATCGACCACGGCGCCAGGCAAAGTGTCCACACCAGCGACTGGCTGTCGAACTGGTCTAAGGTGACCACCAACGCATGATGATGTGACTGAATGTTCGCCACTGAGAAAGTACCTGAACGCACCATTCCGACAGCAGCCACTCTGACTATGTTCTGATGAACCTTCTGTTGTCATTACGACTAGTGTTTAACGTTTCGTTATGATCAAACTGCGCCGAATTGTGTTTTGTTACAGTAACAGTTAAATTCTAGACATACAGCGTCATGCACTCTGCAAGTATCTCATCTACTTTGGTACTCCGATACAAACCAGCAAACTGAACGGTCTTGACACAGTGCTGAATGGAAAGTTATTATGTCGACAGTATTTGTTTTTTCTGCTCCACCGAACCAGACAAAAACTAATCCAGGTAAACATCTACGTAATACGATCGTTTAACAATGACGTGATATTGCTGTAGAGATTGCCCGGGGCAGGCTAGTTGATCAGAGACACCCTCCAACAGCGACACTGATTGTACCAGCAGGATCGGTTGTCAAATCCAGTCAAGCGACCAGTAATAGGGTGTTTACACGATCGAGCAAACATTGAGCAAATATGACGCATGCATAAAGCATAGCCTATACGAAGCAAACATCGAGCTGGCTCAAGCAAGCCTATTGGAACCCCGCACCCTGGCTCGAATGTAGGCCTAGGCTTAGGCTCTTAGCCATGCACAGCTGATCACGTGTTATATAGGCCTTCCAATTACAACCCGCTCGCCCTTCTAATTAGCATGCCAATTACGATAGAACGTCGAGCTAGCTGCTCGATGTTTGCTCGATCGTGTAAACACCCTATAATTGGCCGTTATGTCAACTGCTGATCGTCTCCATATAGCATTATTCAACGCACCTTTAGCATACGTCTGATCGCCGTCGCTTGTCTGACGACCTCGACGACGACGGCTCGAGGCAACAATCTTGGCCTTTGACACAAATCCGCCGAGATTATTGAACATGCGGCCGCGGTAATTGTAAGCAATTGTCGCTAATCTACCGCCGACTGATTGACATGCACACGTACCACAGACTTACGTCCAAGTACATTCTGTGTGTTGCTTATACGAACGCGGTAGTGTAGTGTAGTTATAACACTTAGGACTATGCCAGAAGAACGCTTATTGACTACGGTGAGCTTATTTCACTCGCGATTACTGCAGTGCTTTCTATTTGAAAATGACAGACGATTGAAAAATCAATCGCGCAGCGCAGGATCAACGATCGATTAAGACGGGACATCACTGTACTCCGAAGACAAGTGGGGCACGTCGTGTGTCACGTGTGTCTACTGTCTCGCGTCAATTGCCGTCACGCTGATATTTTGACACTAACATAAATCCGCGAGTGAAAAACAGAACAGCGACACTACAAACAGGGCTTAACATTTTGGAACGTAATACATTGGCCCGTATCTGCGAACTCTCGACTTTATCAATTCATTCGACATTTAAAAAAACCATTCGACTTTCTCTCAATTTACTTGACTTTTAGGCCCTACTTAATCCAGGCTAAGACAGTGCGCTAGACAGTGGCCAGACACTCTAATATACGCACGTACACTTAACCTTTTATTCTCATCGGGAACTGGAGCTACTGCAAGACACGAGTGGTCAGGTACTCTAAAACGGTCCCAAGCTCTCAGGGCAACTCAGTCTCCTACCCTCAGCGGCAATTAGAGGCTCTACAAAACTGCGAGCGTGGCTTACTTGATATCGCACAGATCAGGTCAATTAACTTAATTAGCCTGCGTTTCGTTAAATGCCATATTTTTTGGCCAAATAAAGTTAAAATTAAACTTTTGCTCCTAGATTTCCTGCACAGTCTCTGTCTTTGCTTGCAACCGGAAGTTGACAAGAAAGCCCAACTGTCGCTAAAAAAACACGCACGCTACAGCCTATATACAGTTCCTGTTGCAGTACTGACTTTTAAAATATCATCCAAGATCGATGATTTTTTTTTATCTCATCTAAAAGAGCGTACGCAATTTTCTATTAGTGATCAATAGCAACCTTGGCCCTATCTCTTCCTGTTTAGCCACAATAGCGCGTACTAAATTTCAAGGTCATCCAATTTGTTCAATGATTTTCATGTAATCTGAAAAGGCGTATGCCACTGTGATAGGCCTAATAATAACTTTTGTCTTATTTCTCGCTGTTTCTGAGACACGGCCAGTTATAGGTCAAGACTTTTTTGAAAATTGCGGCTAAACCGCTGCAGATAAAAGCATAATTAAGCCTACTATTGACAGCCTATAGGAAGTTGCCAGCGCCCAGCTATCCGATATGGTACCATCGCCGATACCCTTAATTACCGCTTAGCCAATTTACGTCGTATATACTGCACGATTAACATACTATAGTGCGTTATGAGCTTTCCAGGTCATCTAAAGTCAATTTTCATGTCATTTGAAAGCTAATATGCGACTTTGTGTTATGTTGTGATTAATAGGAACCTATATAGGCTCTATGTCGCACCGTTTAGCCACAATACATTTGCTACATACGACGACTGACAGATAGACAGACGACACCGTGCCAAAAATGCCTAGCAATTACCGTGTAACGTCAGACCGGTAGTCGGTGCTACTGCTCGCTGACGCGGACCGTCATTATTCCTTGCGGTCGGCTAGTCTGATCATCTCTCACGTGACATTACAGACCGGAAAATCGAGGGCGTTATGACTTGTTTTTTTTGTTACATGAGTTAGAATTTGTTTTAACATTCGCAGTTTCTGACACTTTTTATACAATAAGTTCAGCTTTAAATATGTGAGTTTTATTTCTGAGATTGGTTACAATTACTCTGTTCGTCGTGCAAAGTGCCATTTCCAGTCAGCCAGTTGACTATATTTTATGAAGAAATCTCGAACGGCGGAAATTCCGCCGCGCTATGTGCCGTCCATTTGCTGGAGCGGCGGAAATTCCGCACCAAACTCAGTTGTTACGTTTGCGGAAACCGGAAATGTAGTAGGCTTTTACGCTAGCGTTTGCAGCAATCTTTCTACATTTAGCCTAACTAGCAATCAGTTGCTTAATGACGGCGGAAATTGCGGTACGATGGAACCTCGTAGTTGCTGGAATGGCGAAAATGTTGCAAAGGCTGTCCGCAGGTCTTGCCGTTTGAAAATGAGAGGCGATTGAAAAAGTGATCGTGCCACACAGAGTTGCCTATAGACGATCGATTATGATGGGGACATATAGTATCACCAAAGAGTGTAAACGCTAAGATCAGGGGCATCCACCCCCCACCCTTGGCGCCAGGAAGCAACTGCCAGGCCAAGTTTGCACCAACCCCACTTTTTTCTTACTTTTTCTTCTTTCTTTTCCTCTTTTTTTCTTTGAACTGTTTTCCTTTTCTCAATTATTTTCCAAAAGATTTAGCTAGCCAGTAATGTGATCGATTTAGGCGATTCACCGATCAATCGTCTCAAATAGCAAGCCTTGGCTGTCCGCCATGACAGCAGTTGCGCTCAGTATTACAGCGGATTTTCCGCTGTCACAGCAATTATCATGCAGTGTAGCGGCAGAATTTCTGCAGGTACAGCAATTTTTTGAACGACGGAAAAACGCCGGAAATTCTGCTGCTCCAGCAAGTAGACGGCACATAGTGTGGCGGATTTTTCGCCGTTGTAGCGTCGTGCATATTTTATATATATTTTGCATAATATTTGGACAATGTCAGAATACTTAGCATTTATAAATTACTATTAGCAGCCTCATAGCCAAAACAGTTTGTGTTGGTTAAACTAATATTTGTTAGTTGTGCTATGTAGAGTATAATCGACGTTTATAGCATTTGTCAGAGAGTAGCAAATAATCAGTCATGTCAAGTCATTTGTGCAATGAGTAATGATTGCTGCACAGTATGTGGCACGTGATCATGTATAAAATGTGCATCTATTGTTTGTGGAAGAGTAAAATTTTTGTGCTTTTAGTTGTGCTTTTTAGTCCGCCCAAAAACGATAGTTTTCGGAAGGACTTATGTTTTACCCCTAATGTTTTTTTTTCCACTCGCGAAATCTCCGAGATGCGTGGGCCGACCGGCTTGAAATTTTGCACGATGGTCAGAACTAGGCTGAATTTTATAATGCTGGTCCAAAATTTTGGGGGGCACACCCCAAAAAAATTTCAGGAGCGAAAAACATGCAAAATTTGGCTCGATTTCGGACAACTTTGAAGTTCGGTGGCGAATATCTCCGAAACTGATGAAGATATTCAAAATCAAATAGTTATTCCGTCTATGGCGATTCGTCCTGAGTTAGGCGAAACAAGTACGGCGAAGTTTGGTCCAGTGACCTTGGAGATTTAGATGTGAAATTGTACCCCCCTAAAGCGCATTTTTCAGAAGACCATATTTCGGCCCCTAGAGGGTGCTGCGCCCCCAAATTTTTACACGCGCTAGAGAAT
>Ga0209367_1000406_pt1 | contig 41325 bp, 29 predicted proteins | sample WorMetLIZISLAND2_FD_187412 | JGI IMG/M metagenome (GOLD analysis project Ga0209367, IMG submission 187412) | Marine gutless worms symbiont microbial communities from Max Planck institute for Marine Microbiology, Germany - Olavius geniculatus... ...
TGGGTCAGAATACGGCTTGCCAACCAGCTGAGACCATTGGCTGAGCGGCAGTAAAACCAAATTCAGAAAATATGAAGCATTCATTATTGCTTGCGCTCCAAAAATGTCGATTCCAGCAACAAACCGTCAAACTGAAACACCGAACCGGTGTTGACATTCTGGCCGAAATTAAGAAAATCGCGCCCGCCACCCGCGCGATTATGCTCACCGCCTATCCAACTGATGCCACAACCCAGGAAAGTTTCAGGTTGGGTGCCAGCGAGTACTGCACCAAGCCGATTGACAACGAGGTGCTGGAGGAGACAGTGACCAGGGTTTTAAATAGCGGTTAAGTGATCAAAAGAACAATAAAGCAGTGACTGATAACTTATGGTGCCGCAAGAAGACATCACAAAAATTCCAAACCACAAATCCCAAATAACAAATAAATCTCAAATAACAAAAATCAAATCCAAAACAGATCTCAATTGGAGGTAAATCAAATCGATTCCTCTGCCATTGATAGACAGCGTTCATTCCGAGCTCAAACTTAAGTATCCTCTACAGCAAGTCATAACTTGTTTTGGTCATTGAACATTGGAAGTTGGATATTGTTTGTTATTTGTGATTTGTTGCTTGGAATTTTGTTAATTTCAAACTCCATATCTTATTTGTTATACTTCTATGAGAATTAAATGTATTTCAGAGATGCAACAAAGGATTCAGCCTTTCAATTGGTTAACGAATTCCAAAATCCCATCCAGGTCAAAGTCATCTGCCAATTGCATCAACTTGTCGCAGAGCGGAGCCAGATCTTCTGATTGTGACTTCAACTCTCCGGCGACTGCGTTGACCTCGAACACATCCCCCATCTCGGCGGCCTCCTTGATCCGCTTGGCCAGGCTATTTCTCTGGGCCGGTGATACCGCCGTTAACAAATCAGCGGAAAATGCCGCAGGGATCTCGGCGTCAGCAGTTCCCAGCGTATGCACGGTCACCAGAGCCTGATCGATTGCCTTTTTCAGCCCGTTGAATGGCTGGTCCAACAGCGTATCGTCTGACAAGGCCGCTGGATTTCCATTCACCGCCTTTTCAAATTCAATGGCAGCCGCCAGAAGATCCGTGGCCGCCAAATTTCCGGCCAATCCTTTCAAATTATGCGCGAGACGGTGGGCCTGTTGAAAATCACGTTCATCCAATGCCTGGCGGATTTCGGTGGCAACACCGGTATACTTGCTGCCGAAATCGACCAGCAGCTTTCGGTAAAGCCGTTGGTTGCCCATCAGACGTGCTAGGCCGGCCTCAATGTCAAATCCCGGTAGTGTTTGCGGCAGTTCCTCCGGTTGCGGCGAAGCCGTCGCAACGTTTTCGGATGGAATATCCAAAACCTGGCCGGCATCCCGCCCTGCAACCGGCGTGATCCATTTTCGCAGCGTAGCAAACAAAACCTCCGGTTCGATGGGCTTGGCAACGTGCCCGTTCATACCGGCTTTCAGGCTCTTCTCCTCATCGCCGACCATGGCATGAGCCGTCATAGCTAATATAGGAAGTGCTGAGGACTGAGTGCTGAGGACTGAGGGATTGTCGATTTCGGATTTCATCTCACCTTCCCACCTTCTCACCTTCTCACCTTCTTCTCTTTGTCTTCCGCCTTCCAAATTCCCACTTCCATTTTCCCACTTACGTATTTCCCGCGTTGCGGCATATCCATCCATTACGGGCATCTGCACGTCCATCAGCACGGCATCATAGCGGTTCTTTTTGACGGCATCCACTGCCTCCCGGCCATTGTTGGCGATGGCAACGACCAGTCCGGCACCTTCCAAAATCTCCCGGGCCACCTGCTGGTTGATCTCATTGTCTTCCACCACCAGAATCCGCGCGCCGCGAATTTCCTGCCCGGCATCACCCTGTTTGCGCCGCCCGGCAAGGCGTGAAGTCTCCGGCACCTCCCGGCCGAAAGCCTGCATGATGGCATCGAACAACACGGAAGCATTAACCGGTTTGATTAAAAACCCATGGATTCCCGCCTTCTCGGATTGGTGCATAATTTCTTCCCGGCCATAAGCCGTCACCAGGATAATGGCCGGTATTTTATCCAGCATCGGGTGCTTTTTGATACGGATGGAGGCTTCGATCCCGTCTATACCCGGCATTTTCCAGTCCATTACGACGAGCTCGAATGGGCGTTGCCTGTCGGCATTTTCAATTTCGGTGATGCCTTCCTCTCCCGAGGCCGCCAAGGCAACTTCAAATGAAAATGACTCCAGCATTTCCTTGAGGATTTCGCGCGAGGTGGCATTGTCATCAACCACCAGCACTCGCATATTTTGCAGGTCAGTTGTGATCGCGAACCGTTTTTTCAATTTTTCTTTGCCCAACCCGAACGTGGCCGTAAAGAAAAACGTAGCTCCTTGACCGTATTCGCTTTCGACCCAGATCTCCCCGCCCATCATGCCGATCAGTTTTTTGCTGATGGCAAGCCCCAGGCCGGTGCCGCCGTACTTGCGGGTAGTGGAGGTATCGGCTTGGCTGAAGGATTGAAAGAGTTTGCCCATCTGCTCCTCAGTCAAGCCGATGCCGCTGTCGCTGACCGCAAATTTCAATGTCACCCGGTCTTCCCGGCTTGCGACTTTTTCGATCGAAACAACGATTTCACCGTGTTCGGTAAATTTGACAGCGTTGTTGGTTAAATTGATGAGCACCTGCCCCAGGCGCAGTGGATCCCCGACCAGATAGCGGGGGACGCCCGGAGCAGCGGCAAACAGCACCTCGAGATTTTCTTTTTCCCGGGCCTTGACCGTGACCAGATTGGCCAGGTTATCCAGGACATCGTCCAGATTGAAATCCAGCTCCTCCATATCCAGTTTGCCGGCTTCAATTTTAGAAAAATCCAGGATATCGTTGATGATCCCCAGCAGAGACTTCCCCGATGACTGAATTTTTTTCAGATAGTCCCGCTGCTTGGGCGTCAAATCGGTTTTGAGCGCCAGATGCGCCATGCCGATAACCGCGTTCATCGGCGTACGAATTTCGTGGCTCATATTGGCCAGGAAGTCACCCTTGGCCTTATTGGCATCATCGGCCGCCTGCTTAGCCTGAATCAACTCGGTTTCCATTTGTTTGCGAACCGCGATGTCTTCCAGGGTTGCAATAACTTCTGTCGAATTACTGCCCGGTGCAGTGGGATTGAAAACAATTCTCAGCGGCGTGGTTTTGTTGCCGGTCGTGGAAGTATAATCACCTTCGAATTCGGCGGTCATTCCGCTCAGGGCGCGTGAACAGGCTTGGGCGACTTCTCTATTGGTAGCTTGTTGGGGGGTGTTAAAGCCGATCAATTTATCCCGCGAGGCCCCCATCAAATCGGCAAACTTATCGTTGCAGTTGATGATCGTACCCTCATCGTTGAAATGAATCATGCCCAGGGGTGAATTCTGAAAAACAGTTCTCAGGTTTCTTTCATTTTCCTTAAGGGTCTCTTCGGCGTTTCTTTGCTCGGTGATATCGACAATTGAACCCGCCATGCGGTGGGCCCGGCCCGCATCATCCCACAGAGCCTGGCCGGTTACCCGAAACCAGCGGTACTCTTCGGATTTGCACAGCAGCCGGCATACAACATCGAAAGGACCCCGGCTCTGCAGATGGTTTTGCAACGCGGCGACAACGGCATCCCGTTCTTCAGGGTGAACGAGTTGGACCCATTCCGAATAGGAGTCAGGGACATCCACATCGCCATAGCCCAGCATCTTTTTAAACCGTTCCGAAGACCAGCCTTTGCCGGTCACCGGGTCGAGTCCCCAGATGCCGGCCCCGACCCCGCGCACGGCCAGGGCAAACCGTTCTTCGCTCTCGGCCAATTCGGCGGTTCGCTCCTGAACCCGGTGCTCCAATTCGCCATGGGATTTGCGCAATGCCCGGTTGGCACGCTCATCGACCAGCACGGCAAACATCAACGAACCGATGGCCAGCAGAACCGTTATGACCAGGACGGTGATGATCACGTTGCGGGCGGTGTAATAAGGACTTAATGCATCCGCGACATCGATTTCGGTGGTTATCCCTAAACCCAGGTTTCGATCCCACAACCAGGCACCGTAGACCGGCACCCCCCCGGTAATCCCGATACCCCGCCACGTTTATCCCGGCTTTGCCTAGGGTGGCCTGTTCGGCCATCAAGGTGAGCGGCTGCTGATAGCGGGGCACCGGCGGCTTATAACCCTTGACCATATTGCCGCCGGGATCGCGAATCGTGATGGATAAAATGGCTTTGCGGCCGGCCCCAATCAGGCCGATTTTGACCAGATCATCATCAAAACGGCTCTCGGACAACAATTTACCGTACTTGCCGAAGGCGTAGGTTTCGCCGGACTTCCCGATACGGCCCATCTGAATGATGCGCGTAAAATCGTTGGCCGGATCGACCCGCTGGGTGAGGACCGCGATCGTATTGCCTGCGGAATTTTTTATGGCTGTCGCAAAAAACATGGTGGGCGGCGCACCGGCGTATTGACCGGAAGATGTTTCCAAAATAACATCCGACCAGATGGGCGGAACCATAACGGTCTCGCCCTGAAATGCCCGGTTGAGGAGATCCAGGGCCTGGTTGGCAATCAAATTCCTGGCGCCCATGTTGCTGTCACGCATGGAGGCGATATTGACAAAGTCCGGGGCGATAACAAAAAAACCGGCCTTGCCGAAGCGGTCTTTATTGCTGGCGAAAAATTTGCGCAACCCCCTCACGCCCTTGCTTTTCAGCAAAGACTCTTTACTGCGGGGCGTTTGCAGCAGTTGCTCAACCAGCGATACGACCAGGGGATCCACGGCCAGCTTGCCAAGGTTAAATTTTTTATTTTCAGCCCAGAGAGTCAATGATTCCTGAGTGGTTTGCAAGACGGTCTGCAGGGCGTCACCGGTGTCCCGTTGAATTTTTTCCTGCACCATCCCCAGCGCAACCCATGCGATCATTATTACCAGCACAATGAAAGTGACAGCGGCCAGGATCACCAGGTTTAATTTTTGCGTCGAACCGGTCTGGGCGGGCGCGCTGTTGTTCTTGAGGCGAAACATAATGTTATTTAGAGTTATAGCCAATTGAAGCGATAGCTAGGGTTGCAGGAAAGTTTTGAATGTCCAGAATCTAGAGTAATGGAGTAATGGAGTATTGGAGAATTGGAAAAAGACCTCAAATCTTAAGCCATTCGTTCGATACTCCGGTACTCCGAAATCCAACATTCGGTTTTCTCCGACCGTGTTTTTGGCCAGTGTCGAGCCTGAATCCTGCGCGCGGGACCGAATTCCGTGGCACGGAGCCCCATGCTCTAAACCTCTCTTTTGAAACTACATTTAAAGCGAATCGCAGAATATCGAATATCGAACCGCAGAATGTCGAAGGGTGGAATCGCTTTGCTCAGTCATTTTAAACAGATAGAATGCATTATTCGACGTTCAATGTTGGACGTTCGATGTTCAATGTTCATTAGTTTCTTTTCTCTGATCAGACTGGCTGTTTTCTGGCCGGCCGCTGGGCTGAACCGTGAACCTTGAAACCGCTGAACCTCACAAACTTGAGCGACCCGCTCACTTCGGCTTCATCATTTCCTGCTCGGCCTGTTGCGCGGCAGCTGCCGCCGCGGCTCCGGCGCTTAATGCTTTTTGATCCATCCGCTGACCGTTTGTCTCCTGGGTTGCATCCGGCGGCATGTACACCGTCACGTTGCGATGGGCAAATTCAATTCCGTTTTCCTTGAATGATTCCTGCATCATTCGGAACACCTCCCGCCGAATGACGAATTGCTCACCCGGAATAGTTTTGAATTTGACCCGCATGATCATGGCCGAGTCGTCCAGTTCCCTGACGCCCTGGGATTTGAGTTTGTCCAGCATGACCGGGCCCATCTCCGGATCCTTCATGATCTTTTTGTTGATCTTCTTGATGATTTTGCGGACTTTGTCGACGTTAGTGTCGTAGCGCACGCGAAAATCCAGTTTGGATACAATATAGTCCCGGCTGTTGTTCGTCACCGTGCCCATGCTGCCAAATGGGATCGTGTGAATCGGACCCCGTGGGTTGCGCAGCCGCAAGGATCGCAGGGAGATATGTTCCACCATTCCTTTGGTGCCGCCTGTTTCGATAAAGTCTCCCACCCGAAAGGCATCATCGATCAGAAAGAAAACCCCGGCAATGATATCCTTGACCAGGGTCTGGGCGCCAAACCCGATAGCCAGGCCGATTACCCCGGCACCGGCAATCAATGGACCGATATTGACCCCCAAAGATGCCAGTATAATCAATGTGACCATGACAAACATAACCGCCAGCACGAATTTACGCAGCAGCACCAGCAGGGTGCCCATCCGCGATCCGCCGGCACCGCCTTCTTCGGCTTCCTCTTCATCATCGGGCATTTCTTCTTTGAGCTTTTGATCGATTCTGGCCTTGATCAATTGCCAGGTGATAAAACTGAGCAGCAATATCAACACGATGCTGAGGGCACTTCGCGTAAACATACGGCCCACCTGAATATCGATGCCCCACAAACGCATTGAGCCAAAGAAAAGAAAGGCAATCAAAAAAATACGGAAAAACCGCCTGATCAGCGGAACATAATGGATAAGATCCATCTTACCGGCGGCTTGCGCCTGCTCATCGATCTTGGCCGGCTCTTCACCGCTCAAATCGATGGTTTCGCGACCTTCACCCGAGGCAATTTTAAGCAAGCGCTGGACCCACTGGTCTACGCCGATAACGATCGGAATCAAAAACAAGCTGAGGATCAGGTTCAACACCGTCACATCGCCGTCGTTCAAGGCCTTGCCCGTCCAGATCCCGCCGGCCACCAGTACGTAGAGGATGGCGAAATAATGCCAGTTGCGGGCGAACGCCGCCCGGAGCGAACCGCCGCCGGACCCCCCATCGGTTTCTTCAGTCCAAATCGCCTGGGCCACCCTGCGGCGGCTTTGCCAAACCATAATCACCATTGCCAGGATAACCACAACACCGGAAAAACTGTACATCAGCAGGAATAATTGCCGATCCACGCCGAAGAGCCGGAAAATCGAGCTGATGCCGGCGAAAACTCCGGCAATAAAAATGATTCGAATAATCCATTGATAAAGAAACTTCGCATCCTGGTCCTCCATGGGAAACAGACGCAGGGAAGCGGCCTGGGGAGAAAATATGACCCTGGCGCCGAACGCGAGAATAATGATATAATAGCTAATGATCAGGTAGACGGAGGTAATCGTATAGTTCGGCGTTCCCTCCTGGTAAAACAACACAAACAAAATAAAGGTGGTGACGATGTAAACCCCAACCCCCAGCGCATCCAGCAGCATGCGCGATAAAACTCTTCCCAAAAACTGCAACCTGCCCAGTTGCACGGCATTGAGAATATTTTTGCGGATGTCGGTTGTGGTTCGCTGAAACAGCCAGCGCACTGTCAGTCCGAGAGCAATAATCGCGATCAGGCCGGCCAAGGCCAGAGACAGATGAATGCCGCCCTTGCCATCGGACAATTTGACGATGGCGTCATTCCATCGTCCGGCATCTTTTTGCTCCCCCGAGAAAAACCCGCCGGCACGTTTGACAATTGCCTTGGCAGCCCGGGCCGCGCCATAGAACTGGGCACTGACATCCTGAAAGGTGCCTTTGCCCGCTTCCTCCGGGCTTGTCGCGACCCGGCCACCGGATTCCTGCTTCAGTTTCAAGGCATAGGCCTGCCGGATCTGCGCATCGGTCATTCCGGCCACATGGGCCTCGATTTCTTCCTGCGCCGGAGACCCGACCTCCGCACCGTTTTGATCTGTCCCCTGGCTTTGGGCCATTGCCGCAAACGTCGGCATGAAAATAAAAACCGCCAACATCAGTGAAGTAAGACATACAAATGGCTTTCCATAATACCGTCTCATTTTTTCTCCTTTCACAAATTTCTTCTGGGAGCCCACAAGATGATATAAGCAATCCGTTGGCAGGGTTGATCTTCTGCTGACCTTTTTTCAATAACCGGTAATCTGCTGGATCTATTCCACAGATTGTCAATTTCAATTGGGCGGATTTGCAGAAAAGTATTCAATTTCAAGCAGGCTTGCAAAACACATTAGAAAATATAACAGGTGATTACAATTTCAACATTTAACGCCAAAGATATTTTTGACGGTTGGTATATTCATGAACTGTCAGCTCATAGGATGGATGATCAAGGCCGGTCGGTGAGTAGAATTCATCGTGGGTATACCGAAAGTTAAGCTGTTTGAGTAGATGGCGTGAGGTTTTGTTGGCCGGATTGTGGCCGGCGAAGAGGGCTTTTGCTCCCAGCGTGGAGAAGGCGTAAGCGATGACGGCGTCAGCGGCCTCGCGGGCATAGCCTTGCCGCCATTGGTTTGAACGGATGTGAAAGCCGATTTCATAAGTGCCCGCGGAGATATCATAAGGCCGCAGACCGCAGCAGCCGACATGCCCGTTGGTCTCCAAACGAAAAATCGGCCAGTACTGGACACCGTACTCCTCATCGGTCTTAATCTCTGAAGCCAGGCGTTCGCGAACCTCATCCCGGGACCATTGCCCCCGGCCATCAAAGAACTTGGTGACCTCCAAGTCACCCCAGAGTTCCATGGCAAGCGCCAGATCGTCTTCACTCCAAAGTCGGAATCCCAAACGCTTGGACTTTAGAAAATATGGTTCGACTTTACTCATGGTTAACCCCAACCCGGACAAGTCGGAAATGACGAATGACAAATGACGAATTGTGGTATCGCTTCGCTCTGTCTATCCTATTACAATCGATCGTTATATTTCCATCATTATTTGCGCGGCAACCGGGTTAACGCTTATTGCCACAACGCGACCCCATCATCAATTCCTGGAGTAAAGAATCGGATTTCAATCACATTAAAAATCGTATTGACAAACCTACGATATGTATGATTTATAATTTTAAAATAGAATAAATTAGGAGATAAACTATGGGACATTCAAAATTAAGTGTAACCATTCCGGATGAAATCTATAAGCAAATCAATGAATTTGCATCAAAGGAAAAGATCAAGTTAAGTCATTTGGTAACTGAAGCGCTTATCGAAAAACTAAGAATGAAAAGAGAGCAAGCCTATATAGAGCAGGTTAATGAGGTTTTTAAAGACAAAGAAGTGGCCGAAGAGCATCGGCATATGGCCGAGACAATTGCCGACAACACCGATGTGAAGGAATTGCCATGGTAACTCCGGTTCAAGGTGATATTTATTGGGTTAGATTTGGCCGATCGGGCGATTCAGGCCCAACCGGCAAGCGACCTGCGGTGATTGTTCAGAACAATCTGTTGAACCGCAGCAACATTCAAACGACGGTGGTCACTTTATTGACCTCCAATCTGAAGCTGGCACGAATTCCGGGAAATGTAAGGCTAAAAAAGGGAGCTGCAAATTTGCCAAAGGCCAGTGTGGTCGTGGTCAGTCAAATGGCTACTGTGGATAAATCCAGGCTGCTGGAAAAAATCGGCACGCTCAGCCGGGATAAACTCATCGAAGTCGTTGATGGATGCCGGCAGATTATTAGTTTGAGCATCTTTGATTAAATATCGTTTACTGGGCCATTAGTAGGTCTTCCGTCAGGCAGGGGCTGCTTTCGTCCTTGTCATCCGGTGTTGCCCGGACGAACCAATCCCACGAAAATACGTTTTTCTTTGAGGCTGGAATAGCGTCCATCGACGGTCAGATCTAGTATTTCAAAACCGGTCCGTTCGAATTTGGGTTGACAATGGCTGGATTCGGTTGCATAATGGTTTCATAATGACATCTAGAGGGGATTTTACTATGGCGTCCGTAACCGTAAAAAACATTCCTGATGACTTATATGAGCGTCTCAGGTCAGTTGCGGAAATCAATCGACGTTCCATCAACAGCGAAATCATCGTGTGCATTGAAAAAGCCGTTGTGAGTCATCGAATCGATGTTGATCGCACGCTTGAATATGCGCGCCGGCTCCGTCGAGTGACAGCCGGGCACCGGATCAGTGATGAGAAATTCAGCCAATTTAAAGCCGAAGGTCGCAAATGATTGTCGTTGATACGAATGTAATTGGTTATTTATTCCTATCGAGCGAGCAATCGCTGCTGGCCGAAAGGGCGCTGCAAAAGGACAGTGAGTGGGCGGCACCGATCCTCTGGCGAAGTGAGTTTCGCAGTGTACTGACGCTATATATGCGAAAAAAGCTTATTACGCTGCAGCAGGCGCAAAGCATTATGAATGGTGCGTTGGAATTGCTGCGGGGGCGAGAATATGAGGTTTTGTCCTATGAGGTTCTGCGGCTTGCAACGGAAACCAATTGCTCAGCTGATGATTGCGAGTTCATTGCTGTCGCAAATGATTTGAATGTTCCACTTGTCACTGTAGATAAACTGCTAATTCGTGAATTTCCAACGGTGACCTTGTCGCTGCGGGCGTTCACTCAAAAATCTCAAAGCTGACTACCTGACCTCAATCCGCACCCGGTGATAAATCTAAGCATATCGATGAAAGATCCAATAGTCTGACCCCAAGGCTGAAATAAGGAGAAAATCATTATGAAAGCATTCACCTATGACGACATACTGATGGTGCCGTCTTACAACCACTGGGAATCCCGTAAAGTGGTAGAAACATCCATGCGGTGTAAAACGGGTAAGCTGTCCCTGGATCTACCCATAATGACTTCCAATATGGACACCATTACCGAAACCGACATGGATAATTTTATCGGATCCAAGGGCGGCATCGGCGTATTGCATCGCTATATGCCCATCGAAGACAATGTCAGGATGTTTCAGGCATGTCAATACCCGGCGTTCGTTTCCATCGGCTGCGCGGAAAAGGATCTCCAGCGGGCTGAAGCTTTGCGCGATGCCGGGGCCGATTTGTTCTGTGTTGATGTGGCCCACGCGCACGCCAAGTATGTCGGACGAACCCTTAAACACATTCGCGAAATGATCGGTGACAGCGCCTGCATCATGGCCGGCAACGTGGCCACCTATGCCGGGGCCGACTACCTGGCCTCCTGCAGTGCCGATATTATCAGGGTGGGAATCGGCGGCGGATCCGTCTGCACCACGCGCATTAAAACGGGCTTTGGCGTTCCCAATCTGACGGCCATCAAGAATTGTTCCCGGGTGGACCGCTCGGTGGTGGCCGACGGCGGCATCCGATATGCCGGGGACATTGTCAAGGCCCTGGCCTTTGGCGCCGACTTTGTCATGGTGGGCAGTATGCTGGCCGGCACCCGGCCGACGCCCGGCCCGGTAATCACCCAGAAAGGAGATGACGGCCGGGAGATCAAAGTGAAAATCTATCGAGGCATGGCCAGCAGTGACGTTCAAGAAGAATACCACGGCGGCATTGCGGAATGGAAAACGGCGGAAGGTGTGGCCACCCAAGTTCCCTACCGGGAAGACGAAAATGAAATCATCGCCGACATCATCGGGGGGCTGCGCTCCGGGTTGACTTATGGCGGCGCGGTAACCATTGAGGAACTGCAGCGCAAGCTGGATTATATCGAAATCACCCCGGCCGGCCGAACGGAAAGCCTGCCCCATAGAACCCTGTAGATAGGTTCCGGGTTCCGGGTTCAAAGTTCAAGGGTTGCAAGGGTAATGTCTTATCTTTGAGGCCAGGGTATTCTGTCAAATTGCCATATCCGAATAATCCGATTTTAATTCTTATCTGTTTCAGATGGCGGCCGCTCAGAGGTTTAAAGACCGTACGAGATTGCCGGCGGTAAACATGTGTATGCGTCCGGCGGCTTGCTCTTTTTCAATATAAGCCTTTTTTTCTGCGGGGGTCATTTCATTGAAATCTCTATCCCGCAAAAGAAGCTGAATATAAAACGGCGTTTCGTATTCCGTCATCGTAAAAACAGAAATGAACTTTTCTTTCTTCAGATTCTGGATAAAATCGATGGTTTCTTCGGGATTCTGGTTTGCATAGCTTTTCGAATATAAGAAGTGCTCGCTCAATGCTTCTGTTTCCTGAATTTTGCCGATCCATTTCGACTGAATACCTTTATCCCTCAACTCTTTCAATATCTCCAATTTCCGCAATCCCCTTCTCTCCGGGGGCAAGCCGTCTGTTTCGATCAGCATTATTTCCGCCAAAACCATCATCATGCGCGGCGTCCAATAGCGGGTCCCCGTTCCTTGTTCTTCGTCCAGGTCGATTAAGATTTTTAATCTGGTTTCCAAATCGCCATTTTGGTAGTCCGCATCGTTCATCAAAACATCTTCGATCAACAAGGATTTAAAAAATGACAATGAGAGCACTCCGTTCAGTCTGGTCGCCTCTTCATAGGCTTTCAATCTTGAGGTCGGCAATGATCCGCCGGCGGTGTCCACATGCTCGATAACCAACGCCTTGATCAATGGTCTATTCGCCCCACCCTTGATGCGACGCTCCTTGAAGAGCTGTGAGATGATTTTCAGTTTGTCGAGTGCCGAAGCATTCCTTGCGTTCGCAAGAAGATAGGCATTCAGATCCTGAATGGGTTGATTGTCGGCGGCAATGACGCCGATCGGTAAGCCGAGAACTAAAACAAAAGTCAATATTGAACCTATAAATTTAATTTTCATCTCTACCCCAATTTTATTTGATGTTGATTGCTCTGTGTCCTCTCTATCGGCAAAATGCCTACAATTCTTAAATTGGCAGATCGTGCTCGGGCGGTGAATCATCGGCCATATTGTTTTTTGCGGGAAGTCCTTGTATGGTAGTAGGATTCTGGCAGGAACTTTAGTTAATGCGAATTCATTCGGCAACATAAACAATGATTTTCAGCATTATTTGGAGGTGTTAAGCGGTAGCTTAAAAAAGCTTTCGCTGTTTCATGGATGCGAAACTTGAGAATTCAACGAAAGGAGCATCGACATGCCAATAAAACAGGGAAACATCGAATTTTACTGCGGCCCGCATGATCTGGGAGCGCCGGACAATCTGGAAACAGAAATCATAAAATTTATTGACGGCACACGGGCTACGCTGGATATCGCCGTACAGGAACTTGAATCTTACAATATCGCCCGGGCCATCGTCAGAGCCAAACAGCGCCGCGTGCGGGTTCGTGTCGTACTCGAGCAGGATTACCTGCGCTCCTATCCGGCATCACCGGAACCCTTTACCATCGATCGATCTAGTTCGTTATATGAAAACCGTGAGATCATGGCCGCTCTGCTGCGCGCCAGTATCGATGTCCGGGCCGATTACAATCCAAAAATTTTCCACCAGAAATTCGTAATCCGTGATCTCGAAGCGCCGACCCGGGCCCTTCTGACCGGCTCGACCAATTTTACACCCACCGGTGTGGGAATTCATCCTAACCGCAAGAATTTGAACCATATCGTAATTATCCACAACAAATGGATTGCCAAGGAGTATCAACAGGAGTTCGATGAGATTTGGAACGGCACGTTCGGTACCCGGCGCAAACGGCACGACGATTCACCCCGCAATTGCCGCGTCTCCGGTATTCGTGTTCGCGCAATATTCGGTCCCGATCACACACCCGAACTGGAAATGATGAAGCAGATTCTCAAAGCACGGCAGCGGGTGGACTTTGCCATCTTTACTTTTTCGGATTCTTCGGGGATCGATGATGCCCTGATTGCACGGGCCGGGGGCGGATTGGCGATTCGCGGTGCATTTGATCGAATGCAGGGTAATCAGGCTTGGGCTGCATCGCATAAGCTCAGGGAGGCCGGAGTTGAAATTCATTTCACCGCGCGGGGAAACAACCTGGGTAAACTACACCACAAACTCATGGTTATCGATGATCGGGTGGTTGTCTGCGGCAGTTTCAATTATACCGGTCCGGCCAACCGGCTCAACGATGAAAACATTCTGGTAATCGGAGATCTCGAAGAGGATAATTCGCAAAATGATCTTGCGCAAACCACGCTGGCCAAAGCGGTGCGCCGGGAAATTGATCGAATTATCGATACCCATTGCAGCTGAATGTGGTGTATGAATTACAGAGAAAGTCATAATAGTCTTGGGAAAAGTTTAGTGTCTATCTTTTGAAATCACATATCATGTTCGCGCAGAATTTATGCTATAGCCGGATTGATTATTTTTAGAAATGCAATGAGTTTAAATTTAAACGAGAGAGCGAAGCGATACAACAAATCTTCAATCTTCAATCTTCAATCTTCAATTCCGGCCTGCCCGGGTTGGGTTTTCTTCAACTTTTTTTGATATTTGCGCAGCAGTTTCCATTGAGCATAGTTGGAAGGATTGGCCCGGGTGGATTTTAGAATTTTTGCGGCCGCCTTCAGGTTCAGGCCGTACTTCAGCAGGTAGGCGGTCACAAAAGTCCCGGTGCGGCCAATCCCGAAGCGGCAGTGGACCAGAACTTTTTTGCCCTGGTCGATCATTTCGTCGACCCATTCAATGGCCTTTTCCATTTCTGCCATATCCGGGGCACACTCATCGGCAATCGGAAGATAGTAAACTTCAAATCCCGAATCCTGCTGGATCTCATGCAGGTCGCAATACTCGCCGCAAAGATTGACAATGGCATCGACGCCATGCCACCTCATCTCGGCCAGGTCGTCATGCGAGAACGGCGCATGCCCGGCCGCCAGGTGTTCGGTAATCCAGGTTAGCTCGTATTTTGACATAAGTTGGTTATCATTTGGCGCTTAGCGACTTCATATCCACATAGTAATGTTGATGCTGCTGCGTACGTTGAAAAATTATAGGTTTCAGGTGTCAGTTTGCTGCGAGCGTCCGGTCTGATCGTAGAAAAGAAACTGTGCCAGATCAATGCTACATCAATTTCCTATGAACTCCTTTGCCATATCGTCCTCGTCCTCGTGCTCGTCCTCGAAACTTTTGAGCCTCTAAGTATCTAGGACGAGCACGAGTACGAGCACGATTTATAATCCCTTTCTTGGGATTAATATAGACGAAGTTCACACGAGAATTCAGCACCTCGGTACCCCGACACCCGAAACCCGACCCCCGAAACCCGACACCCGAAACCCGACACCCGAAACCTGACACCCGAAACCCTTAATCCGCGGTCGCAAAATGATACCGCCCGTTCATAAAATCTTCCACAAACCCTGACACCTGGGCACTCTCTTTGAGATACATATCCATCAGGCGAGTTGCCCCTAAAAGCCGCCCGAGAATATCTAATTTTTGAAGCGTGGATTCGGCGTTTGCCCCCATCAATCTGGCATCAACCAGGTCACTGGTTTTATTAACCTCAAAACCAAGCTTCTGCAAGACCCGGCTCAAAAAATCCGCCCTGAGGGACCTCTGTTCAAAATCCGCTCCGCCGCCGGAAAATCGGAAAAGAACATAATTATCCCGCGCCTCGCCGCAGCACAGGGCATCCACGATGACGAAATGATAACCAAAGCGCAGGTTGAGGTTCAGGTAGTCATCCGACAGGACGGCATGGCTGGCGAACATCGCGGCCTTCGGGCTGATAATGCCACCGCTCATAACGATTCTGTCATGTTCGGCCCAGTCAAAGTGTACCAGCGAACCCCATTGGATATCCGGATGGCTGAGGCCTTCGAACAAAGCTCGCATGGCCGCGTTGGCGACATCGTCGATGCCGATCTCTTTTTGATTCCCGCGGTTTGGCTTTATCCCGCCGCCCACATCCAGAACTAAGAATTGCATGGGGATGCCGGTTTGAAGTTTTTTAGCGCCGCCTATTTTGCGCATGCGCTTGTTTGAAATGTGAAACATTTCCTGGACGGCTTTTTCATGGCAAAACCGGATGATGTCGTGCAGGGACCGGCAGCCCTGGGGCGTAAAAGAATCCGAGTCCGGGTCGACCAACTCCAGCGTGGCCACGAAACTCATGATATAGTTCAACTTGCGCATGAAGGGACTGTCGATGATCAGGTTTATTCGGGCGCAGGGGCTTTCAATCATAGGCTCAACGATGCCTTTGTAGATACTCCGGTCGTCGGCATGGACCGTGATGTCAGCCCCCTGGGGCAAACTGGCAAAGCCGGTTTTGGTGTTGACAAGGGTCGGCACCCCGAATTCACGGGCCACCGAGGAAAAATGGCCGGCAATGCTGCCGGTATCCGTTACCACGGCGTTTAGCCGGTTCATCACCTTGACATAACGCGGGGAGGCATTTTTTGCCACCAGGACGGCTCCTTGGGGCACTGCCGCCAGATCGGACTCATGCTGCAGCTTATAGACTTTCCCGGCGCCAATGCCGGGTGCCGCCCGTTCCCCGCCGGCAAAAAGCAGGTGTGGTTCGATGTCGTCGAAATTGCATTCGACCGCTTCAACCGGTTGATATTCAGTCATCTTCAACGGTCTGGCCTGCAGAATATAAATATCGCCGGATTGATTCAGACACCATTCGATGTCCTGGGGTTGCTCAAAATAGAGCTCCAGTTGCAATCCCAGGGCGGCCAGCCGACGGGCGGCATCGGGGTCCAATGAAATTTGGGCTATTTCGTCGGCTGCCAGAGCGATTCGTTCAGTCCGGTCGGCCGGGGAAGCGTTTATCCGATGCGATTGGGTCCCGGCCGTTTGAGCCACGATTGATGCATTCTCGTCTTTAGCCACCGTGAGCACATCGGCCGCCGTTTCACCGCTGACGAGCAGTTCCCCCAAACCCCAGACGGAATGGATTTTTAAATGGTTTGATTGGGGATTATCGAGATCCTGGGTGTAAATGACACCGCTGGTTTTGGCATCGATCATCCGCAATGCCAGAACGGCCATAGGAGTTTCAGCATCCGCCAGCCCGTAGTTGACGCGGTAAAAAAGTGCCCGGGGGGAGTATTTGCTGGCAATGACTTTGGTATATGCCTCAAGGAGATTGTCGGCGGTCACATTTAATACAGATAAATACTGACCGGCAAATGAAGTCTGAGAATCTTCGGCCACCGCACTGCTGCGAACGGCAAATCGTGGTTCAGTGCTGCCGGACGACCTATGCGGCTGCACGGCGGCTGAAATCTCATTGGCGATCTCGGAATGAATCGAGATTGCCAAAACCATTTCTGTAATTTCCCGGGAGATCTTATCCAAAGAAGCAACGGAATTGACATCGAGTTTAGCGAGCCGGTCTTCAATCGGTTGACGCATATCATTGGATTCAATGATGTGGTGATAGGCACTGGTCGTCACCACAAAACCGTCCGGAATGGAAAGGTGCAGGTCTCGTCCAACCGCTGCCAGGTTATAGGCTTTGCCGCCGACCAGGCCCTGGCTGTCAACCCGAACGGCACTTAACGGCAGAATAAATGGAGGATCTGCATCTACCGATTTGGGAGCCAGAATATATTTTAAGTAATGGTCGATTTTTTTATAAAATTCTCTCAGATCACCATACCGGGCGGGGCAAACCCTGGAAAGGTCTTCGACCATGTCTGAAACGGCCCCGGACAACTCGTCGCAAATCGCTTCAATGACGCTCAAATCGACCCTCTGCTGATGATAGTATATTTCCTCCAGCCGGGCGATCAATTCGTGCGCGCGTTTATCGTGGGCCAGCAGGGATTTGAAGGCATCGTATTTTTCGCGCAGCACGGTCCCTGGTGCAAACACCTGGTAGGTCCAGTATTTAAACAGGTTTTTAATCAACATGCAGCCAATCCTGTATCATTAAGAAATTATCTTATATCAAAAGATAGTGAAGATCCTCCGGATTTAAACCCTCGGACTCCAATATGGCGAAGTTTTCTAAAATCACCGGCGCAACGATTTAAATCCGAAACACGAAACACGAATCCGCCTCCGGCGAATTCGTGTTTGGTATTTATTCTATCTCGTTTGATTCTCACCGGACTGGTAGAATCTTTTCGGGTCCACCACTATAGGTGGTGGTTTAATGCCGGAATTAGGTACCGGACGATGCGGTCGGAAGAGTGCTCGCCGGTATGGTTTGCAAAAATTTTCTTGCGCGGGCAACCGATACTGAATATAAAACATATTACCTGGTTGAACGATTTCTATCCAGGTTTTGCGTAATGATGCAATTGTTGCATCGCATTGGCAGTGTTGTGGGGTTATTTATTCAAAAAAATTGCAGATCCGCCTGAGGGGAGGAGCCGGATCTTTATCCATATGGTTCGGATACCATCAAGGAGGGATTGTCATGTATAAAAAACTTATATTCGCGATTTGCATTGCAGGCCTACTGGCACCGCTGAGTGTGAGCTGGGGTGAAAACGACAGTTTCAGAAATTCAAAATGGGGCATGACCCAAGAAGAGGTGACCGCATTGGAAGTTAAGATGGATCCGGTGGAGGTCAATAAAAATACGATCAGGTACAAAACACAAATCCTGGGCAAAAATGTCGAGCTGATATATTTATTCTCTCAGGATAAGCTGGCCGGGGCGGCATACAAATTAGATGATAATTATTTAAACTCGAACCATTTTTTAAACACCTACCAGCAATTTACCGCAGCCCTGACTCAAAAATACGGCCCGCCGGGAGAAGAGAAGATAAATTGGTTAAACGACCAGTTTAAAAATGTGAATCAAAAACGGGGGTTGGCTCTGAGCCTGGGTCATACGGAGTATTTTGCGAGTTGGGAGACCGCCAGTTCCATCATCAGGTCGATCTTGAAAGAAAAAAACCATGATGTTTTATGCCTGATTGAATACCGGGACAAAGGCTATCCGAACGTGCCGATTGTGGCAAATGCGGATGGATTTGAAAAGGAAGATGTTATCGATCCTTTTTGAGGATTTTTCCTCGCCGACTATTCTCGAGCATGCGGCGGATATATGCAGCATTTCACGGTTTGCAGTACAGATGAAGAATCAAAATTGATGAATTCGTAAAAAGTCGAATTCATCATGTGTTTGGTGTTTCGTATTTGGTAATACACTTCGCACGTCATATCAAGATGTTATACCACCAAACGCTAAACACCAAATACTATGGCTTTCTCCGTTTGCGCCGGGAAGATATCAAGGAAACGTAAATGGTTAAAAAGATCATCGGGATCGTGGTTACGATTCTGCTGCTGGCATATTTTGTTACCTTGTTGTTGCATGTTTCCGCCCATGATGATCAATATATGTGGGATTTTCGTACCCACCGCGAGGCTGGTAAGATCCTGGCCGCGGGTACCAATCCCTATGATGCCGACAATCTGTTCCCCAAAGCGCGTACCAGGTTTCTTTATACCTATCCGCCGGTAACCCTGTTTTTCTATCGCCTCTTCGCGATACCGGATTACAAAACCGCTTTTCACATTTTTCTGATCGCAAAATTCCTAGTACTGGTTGGCCTGCTGTATTTCTGGCGCAGGGAATTTCTCAAAGAAGACGGCAACAACCTGTTTTTCTTTTTTTGCCTCGTGGCCTTTAACAGCACTGTCTTTCTGGATATGATCGCCGGCAATATCAACCTGGTGCAGCAGGCCTTGCTATGGGTAGGTTTCAGTTTTTATGTCAAAGCCCGTTATAAGCTTTTTTGCCTGTTTACCCTGATCGCCGCCAGTTTCAAGATGACCCCGGTTTTCTTTTTAATTCTGATGCTGCTGCCCGACGAGAAAGATAAGTACAAGTATTTTTTTGGCGCCGGGGCAGCGTTTCTGGCATATCTGCTCATTCAATATCTGGTTGTTCCCGAATTATTTACCGGGTTTATTAAAAACGCGCTGGTTGTGGTGGGTGAGCCCGGCGGCGTGGTTCCCTCGACCAACAAACTGATCGCCGGCATTTTTGAAGTCATCTCAAAGATTTCAGGTCTGAATGTACCGCAGGCCTTGCAGTCGGCAATTTATATCAGCATTGCGGCCGCGGTTGTTTTTTTCTCGTACCAAGCCTGCCGGCAATTAAAGCGGTCGGCTCCGGACAACCGGGCCATGCTGGAAGTGTTTGTGGTGTGCCTGGTATATGCCTTGATCCACCCCCGGTTTAAAGATTACGGGTATATCCTCCTGTTGGTCCCCAGCTTCTATGTGATCAAAAACATTCATCATTCCAAAATTGTCCCGTTCCTATTTATCTTGTTTGTCATGTCCAACCGCATGATGCTGCCCATCGTCTCATCGATCTACGACATCGTCTGGGCCTTTTTCCCGTTAATGGTGGCGTATGGCGTTTGGGGGATCTATTTGTACGAGATATTTTCTCTTAAAAAAGAGAAAGTATTATAACAAACGATGGAAGTGTTTTATGGATACTCTCAGTATATCAGCAGTTTCCAGAATGCTTAATTTCATTTGAATAAATCCATGGGTTTGGATAAATATGAGTATAATCTATTTCTGATTCTTTTTTACATTGAATCGTCCAACAGACTCAGTTCACTGTTTGAAATCTTAAAATAGGGACTTCTACATGGCAGAAGAAGGTTTTAAACGTAAACTCACTGCCATCCTCAGTGCAGATGCGCAGGGTTACAGTCGCTTGATGGACGATGATGAAGAAGCAACCATCAGGACCATAACCTCTTATCGCACAGCAATGTCAGATCTTATTCAGCAGTACCGAGGTCGTGTGGTGGACTCCGTAGGTGACAACCTAATGGCTGAATTCACCAGTGTGGTGGATTCTGTCAACTGTGCTGTTGAAATCCAGCGCGATCTGGCAGAACACAATGCCGAGTTGCCGTATCACCGTTGTATGCAGTTCCGCATCGGCATCAACCTTGGCGATGTAATCGAGAAGAATAATCAAATCTACGGCGATGGTGTCAATATAGCAGCTCGGGTAGAGTCTTTTTCCGAGGCAGGAGGCATTTGTATCTCAGGCAGAGCATACGATCAGATAGCGAACAAACTTGGATTGGAATACGAAAACCTCGGCGAGCATAAAGTAAAAAATATTAGCACGCCGATACGAGTCTACCGTGTGCTGTCTTATCCGGGAGCAGCTGCTCATAGGGTGATTCAGGCAAAAAAAAGCATGAGAAAAAAGTGGCTATGGACAGCAACTTCTGTAATATTTTTTATGATAGTTATATTTACTGGATTATACTGGAAATATTTCTATTTACCAACCCCGGAGAATATTGATCCGGAGGATAAGCTGACCTTTGATTTGCCGAAAGGGTTCTCTATCGCTGTACTTCCGTTTGCCAATGTGAGTGGGGATTCCGATCAAGATCTTATTTGCTATGGAATCACTGAAAACATAATTTATGCCCTCTCTCATGTTAAAGGATTATTCATAATAGCTCGTAACTCTACATTCGCATACAAAGGAAAATCGATAAAGGTTCAACAAATCGGTCAAGAGTTGGGCGTACAGTACGTGATGAAAGGTAGTATCCAAATATCTGATGATGATATAAGAGTTACTGCTCAACTTGTGGAAACTAATATAGGCAATCACATTTGGTCACAGGTTTATGATCGAAAACTTGTTGATATTTTCAAATTACAAGATGAAATTGCAATTCAAATTTGCGAGGCAATGCAAATACATATAACAGAAGGCGAGGCGTTTCGAAATAGGTATAGCGGTATAAAAGATGTTAAGATTGGAATGAAATTATTAAAAGCTGTTGAGTATCTTCGCTATAAAAACGACCCAGCAACACTTATTCTCGGGCTAAGAGAAGTTGAAGAAGTTATTGAATTGGATTCTGATATCCAAGGGGCGCAAATTTTATGGGGTTTGTATAACTTGTATATAATAGAAAATGGTGTATGTGAAAATCCCATCATTTGTTTTGGAAAAGCTACAGAAGCAGCAAGAAAAGCACTATCATTCGATGATAGCAATTCTGATGTGCATATATTGACCTCCTATCTCTTTTTATTAAGAGGGGAGCATAAGAATTCCATTAATGCGGCTAAAAAAGCCTTAATACTTAATCCCAATAATAGTGATGCTTATTCTCATTTAGGTAATGTGCTTACTTATAGTGGTCGACCAAACGAAGGAATTCCATTTATAGAAAAAGCAATACGCATAGATCCCATACCAACTGCGCTTTATCTATTCCAATTAGGCGTGGCTTATCATGAATCAAGAGAGTATAAAAAGGCTATAGAAATTTTTAAAAAGGTTATCGATCAAGAGCCAGATCATAGAGGGGCTTATATCCGTATGGCTGGTACTTACAGTTATTTGGGTGATGAAATTGAAGCGAGAAGAGCTGCCTCAGAGGTTCTCAAAATAGATCCAAATTTTCATCTTAAAGGTTTTGTAAGTAAGTTACCTTATAAAAATAAAGCTGATAACGAACGCTATGTTAATGCTTTGCGAAAGGCTGGGCTACCTGAATAATTGTCACGCCAATACCTTTTCCTAATATAATTCTATCATGAGAATTTTTTGTGAATCATATGGGACGCAGATTTTCGCAGATGCACGCAGATTTGAAAACCAAGTAACTCCATGACTTTCGGCGGAAAAAAGCGAATGACACTCGCAGACATTGCTGCATGGCTTCTTCCGCCGCCAAGCGGACCTGGAATAATTTATCTGTGAAAATCTGCGTCCCAGAAATTTACAATATACTCCGCAAAAATTCCCTGGTTCTTGCTTTCTGGGGATTGTTGAGTACTGTTTCTGGTGCTCCAATTTCATGAATCACCCCATTGTGAAAAAAGGCGATTCGATCGGCCACCTCTCGTGCAAACGGAATCTCATGGGTAACGGCAATCATCGTCATCCCCTCCTCGCTTAGCATCCTGAGGGTGTCCAGTACTTCTCCCACCAGTTCCGGATCCAACGCAGAAGTGACTTCGTCCAGCAGCATATAATCCGGCTGCATTGCCAGCGCACGGGCAATTGCCAGCCGCTGTTGCTGGCCCCCGGATAACTGGGACGGATAAACGTCGATTTTATCTGTCAGCCCGACGTGTTCCAGATGTTTTTCCGCCAGCCAGCCGGCTTCCTTTTTGGATTTTTTCAACACCAGTCGCGGTGCCAGAGCGACATTTTCCCTTGCGGTAAGATGCGGAAAGGCATTGTATTGCTGAAAAACAATGCCCAGCTTTTGCCGCAAATTGCTTTTGGAAGTTTCTTTGGCATGGACATCAATATTGTCGACAATGATTTTACCTTTTTGAATGGATTCGAGGGCATTGATGCAAAGCAGCAAGGTCGACTTGCCCGAGCCGCTGGCACCGATGAGGCACAGGACTTCCCCTTTGGTGACGGTCAGATCAACCCCTTTGAGGACGGCATTATCGCCGAACGACTTATGGACATTTTGAATTTCGATCACATCAGACCTCCTGAGCCGCCTGCCAGCGCATTTCGTAAAGATTGCTGAATCTGGTAATCATATGGCAGAGTAGGAAATAAAAAGCCCCGGCGCCCAGCAGAACCAGCAGGGGCTGTTGGATACGGGTGATAATAATTTGGGATGCGCGCAACAACTCGGGCGGGGTTGCACCCAGTACGGCAATCAACGAAGTATCCTTCATCAGTCCCAGCATCAACCCGATCCAGGATGGAAACACGGTGCGGGTACCAATGGGTAAGACGATATAAAAAAATTCATGTCAATAGGTCATTCCCAGGCCGCGCGCTGCCATACAAGTGGTCTTCGGAACCGATTCGATACCCGCCTTGACGACTTCGGCAACATATCCCGAGATATAGATGGAAAGGGTGATCAATCCGGACAAAAAAGGATTTAACGGGTATCCGGCAATGGCCATAAAGCTGTTGAACAGGACAAATTGAATAATAAGGGGGATGGAGCGAATCACATCGATGTAGGCGCCGAAAATATAGTATAAAATACGGTTTGGTGCAGTTCTTACCCACCCGATGCAAAAGCCAAGCAGGGTTCCCAGGATACCGGATGCGATGGTCAGGACCAACGTAATCCCGGCACCCTGGGCCATGAAAATCAAGTCATTGAAGGTGAAATGGGTTACGTATTGATACATTGTTGCCTGAACTCTCCTCCCGCAGAGTGGAAGGCCTCTGGATGCCCCCTCGAATGGGCAAGGCCGCTGGTATAACTATTTAAATCCGAAATCCGAAGCACGAAGTACGAAACAAATCCGAATTAGATAAATCCCAATGACAAAAACAAATTCCAATCCAACCCGCAATCTAGCGATGAGCGCGTTGATCAGTTTTATGCACTGTTTCCTTCGTCTTGTTTTGTTTGTATTGAACATTTGGACATTCGAATTTAAAATTTGTTTCGTATTTCGAAATTCGTATTTCGTATTTTTTTAAGCGTCATTTGACTCTCAACGGATCGATAGTACTTTTTCGCGTCCACCACTGGAACTGGTGGTTTAGCGCCGGGATTTTGTGGTTCGTCTATTTACCCTTAAAATATCTGGCCGCTACCAGGCCGGCCGCGGTAGAGGCGATTTTGGCGACGACAAAATAGATTACGGCGGCGGCAAAATAAAACTCGAATGGGCGAAAAGTCTGGGATTGCAAAAATGTGGTCATTCCCGTCAATTCCTGCAGTCCGATTACCATCCCCATGGAACTGTTGAGCATTGCCAATATGATTTGATTGGTAATCGGCAAAAAGACAACTTTGAGCACCTGGGGGAAAATCACGTATGCATACACCTGGAAAGGTGTCAAACCCAACCCCAAGGCCGTCTGACGCTGCGCGGGATTGATCGCATCGATTCCGCCTCTGAGAATTTCAGTTAGATAACCGGCATTATTGAAAGTTATAGCGAACAGCACGGATAGGTAGGGTGAAAGGTGCAGGCCAAAGGTGCCCAACCCGAAATAGGCGATATAAATTTGAAGCAATGCCGGAGTATTTCGTGCGCAGGCCACCCAGGTTCCGGCCACTGTCCGCAGGGCTCTGTTCTCCGATTTACGAAGTACCGCCAGAAGCATTGCGATCACGAGGCCCAGTAGGATCGACAAAACCGTGATCTCCAGCGTTAAAAGCCCTGCTTTCAGCAGCTGGGGCCATTGTTTGAGGACGACCCGCCAATGAAAAGTGTAGTCAAACATCAGGAAAAGCGAATACCCTTGTGTGAAACCTCAATAAATGACGAATGTCGATTGACGAATGACGAATGATGGAATCGCTTCAGGCTTCGCCTTCGGCTACGACCCGACACGTCGCTCAGTCGTTTTAAGATAGACCGTTCGACAAAAGACTCACGACAGGCAGAATACATTATTCGATATTCGATGTTGGACGTTCAATGTTCGACGTTCATTAGTTTCTATTCTTTGATCAGACCGGCTGTCCTTTAGCCGGCCTGCGACGAGCTCAGCCGAATCGAGGCCGCCGCTCGTGTGAAACTTCAAAAAATTGAAGTGATAAGGAATGGATACGATTTTAGTTATTTTTATTTAGACAGGATCAACAGGATTATCAGGATTTTTTTCGCCTGCGGCGAGGGGCCTTTCGGCCGAAGGCCGCATTATCCTGACCATTCTGTTGATCCTGTCCAATTAATTCTTTTCAAGCCGACAAAGGATGGGGGCGCCCCCATCCTTTCATTACTGTTGAACGAGGGTTTAATATCCATGAACTCCCGGGAATGCCATGTTGGGAGCCGGATAGCCGAACCAGGCCTGGTAAAGTTCGTCGGTACGTCCGGTCTTCCACTGGTGCCACACAAACAGGTTTAACCAATTCAGAAGACCTTGCTGCCCGCGCTTAACCATAAGACCGGTCCAATCGGCCGGGATTTTGGGAACATTGCTGGCGATTTTAATTTTGCCCTTGCCGGGACCTTTGATGTATTCCCCAAAAATGGCAGTGCTTTCCAATAAAGCGTCGACTTTACCCTGCTGTAGGGCTAGAAATTGCTCTGAATTGGACCCGTAGGAAACGTAACTGGTCCCTTTGCTTTCCCATTCTTTAAAATCTTTCAGAAATTCGGCTTCGGCGTAGGTCCCCCGGACCGTGCCGACTTTTTTGCCGATAAGATCTTCATACTTCGCGATACTCGTGTCATCGGCTTTAACGGCGATGCCGACCTCCCAGATTTGATAGGGTATCGTAAAGGCAACGGATTTGGCTCTCTCGAGCGTATTCGTGGCTGAAGCAACGCCGACATCGACGCGGCCGGATAAAATGGCCGGGATGCGGTCCGGAGCCGTCGTTTCGACGATCACCGGCTCGACCCCCAGCGCCTTGGCCATGTCTTTGCAGAATTCGACATCATAGCCGATGGGTTGATTGTTGGCATCCCGCATTCCAACCGGCGGGACGTCAAGCATGACACCACATCGCACCTTGCCTTTGGCAATAATATCATCCAACTCGTCGGCTTGAACGGCAGTCGCCGTAAACAGTCCGGCCACGATCAAACAAACCATCCACTTCATAAGTTTTACAATCGCCATTTTTATTTCCTCCTTATTAATGATGAGTGAACCGCGAATAGGATAATGTGGATTATCCCGCCCCCGAAAAGATAAGCCTTTAAACTACTATCGAAATCGATATATCAGAACCAATTTGCTTGTCAAATAAAACATATCCGATAAGGTCTTAATACGGCGCTATGACCCAAATGAAGGTAATCCATCGTGGGCTTTGGAATTTTATAGATTTCGGATTATTGGAGTACTGGAGTGTTGGAGTATTGGAGTGTTGGAGTATTGGAGGTGTTGGCTGCTGGTTTAAAGTTTTCTTTCAATGCCCCAGTATTCCAGCACTCCAATGCTCCACTACTGAGACTGTTTAATAATTTCCGGCGATCTTGAAATTGCCTTTTTATTGGTTACAGGTCCGCTTTATTATATATCCCTGTCATTTCAACGGTTGCACAGTGGTTTGCCATGGTTTAGGATAACAGAAAGTCAGGCCGAAATTTTCTCAACAGATTTCACCAAATACATTAATTTGCGGCTTGCTGAAGATGCGCACGGGAAGAAAAGCCGAATGTTCCCGTTTCCACTTTGAACCGGTCTTGGCATCGAGGTGGAAGAAACAGCGCACGGAAGGCCGATTCTGTCAATTAAGAAACTGAAGTTTTGGGCTAAAAACGGATGAAACAATTACCCAGCATATTCAATGATGTCATCGGACCCGTGATGCGAGGTCCCTCGAGTTCCCATTGCGCGGCGGCGGCGCGCATCGGACTTCTGGCCCGGGCTTTAATGGACCATAAAATAGACTCGGTTTTGGTGGAATTTGACGACCGGGGATCACTGCCGACGACCCACGAATCACAGGGATCTGACATGGGACTATTGGGTGGCCTGCTGGGGTTCGAACCCTTCGATGAACGGATGGTTCACTATCAGCAAGAAGTCCGCCAGACCGGTATTCAGGTTCAGTTCCGTACCGGTTCCTATGGTGACCCACATCCCAATACCTACCGGTTATCCTTGAAAAACTCGAAAGAATGCCACTCCCTGGTTGCCATATCCACCGGCGGCGGCATGATTGAAGTCGTTGAAATAGATGGTCATGAATTGTCCCTGCTGGGTGATCTATACGTGACCTTGATCTACTTTGAACAAGGCGAAAAAGCCGTCGTACAGAAAATACAGGGGATCCTCGGCCAAAAAGGCGATATCCAGGTTCTGAATGAAAAAATTGGACAAAGAAGATTCATTTGCGTAAAACAGCACGTACCCCTGGATAATCAGCAAATAACGACCCTTTCACTGTTGGATGATACCATTGTCGTTAAATCTTTACCTCCGGTTCTGCCCATTATGACACCGGAAGCAATTGAGGTTCCCTTCGACACCTGTGAGCAGATGCTGGCCTACAACCGGAGCCGACAACTGAATCTGGCAGATTTGGCAATCGATTATGAGAGCGCCCGCGGTGGAGTCGGTCGGAACGAGATTCTGGACAAAATGGTCGAAATCGTCAGAATAATGAAAAATTCGGTTCGGATCGGTTTGGCGGGCACCAGCTGGAAAGATAGAATATTAGGGAGCCAATCTACTAGCTACAACGAAAAACAGAAAACCGGTCATCTGTTGGATATCGGCCTTTTAAATCGGGTCATTCTTTACGTTACGGCCTTAATGGAGACAAAAAGCGCGATGGGAGTTATCGTTGCCGCGCCGACGGCGGGGGCGTGTGGCGGACTGCCGGGTGCGGTTCTTGGAACTGCAGACGCTATGGGATGCGATGATGAACAAATCGCGAAAGCTATGCTGGCCGCCGGCATGATCGGCGTTTTCATTTCGAATTTTTCCACTTTCGCAGCAGAAGTAGCCGGGTGCCAGGCTGAGTGTGGGGCCGGGTCGGGCATGGCGGCGGCCGCGCTGGCAACACTCATGGGAGCAGAGACCGAAGTTGCGGTTGCAGGTGCTTCTATGGCATTACAAAACAGCCTCGGCATGATTTGTGATCCCGTCGCCAATCGAGTTGAAGTACCCTGTTTAGGTAAAAACGTGGTGGCGGCCAGCAATGCCGTTGCTTGTGCAAATATGGCCCTGGCCGGCTACGACCCGGTAATTCCCTTGGATGAGGTTATTTGCACAATGGACGACGTCGGCAAAAGCATTCCTTCCAAACTCCGATGTACCGGGCTGGGCGGATTATCGATGACGCCGACATCCAAAAAAATTAAAGAAAAGCTTGCGGGAAATATATAGGGATTCAGGGATTTAGGAATTCAGGGATTTAGGGAATCAGGGATTTAGGGATTCAGGGATTTAGGGAATCAGGGAATTAGGAATTTAGGAATTTAGGGATTTAGGGATTCAGGGATTTAGGAATTTAGGGATTTAGGAATTTAGGTATTGAAGGAATTCTATCTCAACTAATTTATTGATTTTGTCCTTTGATCCCTCAATTCCTCAATTCCCAGATCCCTCAATTTGGCACAACAATACATAGATAATGTCCAAAAAAGTTCACCCATGTTAAAAGTAAATTGCGGGATCTGTCCTTATTTGTGGATGATGTCCTTGTTGTCCGGGCTAAATCGGTAACGGGTAAACCGGCTAAACCTTGAATGACCGATCACCCACCCTGATTGCGGTATCATGATTTTCGCATCTCACAGCCGTGAAAATTCAGCTATTTTTTCTTCCATTTTGCCGGCCGCTTTTCCAGCATGGCCGTGATGCCTTCCTGGAAGTCTTCGGTTTGCAGCAGGATGCTGTTGTGATTGGCCTCCATATCCTGCTGGGTCATCAGGTCAACTCCATCGCCGCGTTTGATGATTTTTTTGACTGCGCCAACAACCAGAGGTGCGGTTGCGGCAATATCCTGTGCCATTTTTGCGGCCTCTTCGATTAAGTCTTCGGCAGCGTAGTGGTAGTTGATCAGACCCCAATCGAGCGCCTGTCGGGCGTTATAGTCCCTCCCGGTCATCAGGATTTCCATGGCCCGGGCCGGCCCCACCAGCCTTGAGAGCCTCGATGTACCACCCACATCGGCGATGACCCCCAATTTAAGCTCCGGCATGCTCCAGATGCAATCCGTGCTCATCAAGCGGATGTCGCAGGCCAGTGCCAGTTCGACTGCCAGACCCAGGGCCCGGCCGTGCATGGCACATATGATCGGCACCTCAACCGCTTCCAGGCGATTCAAATATTGCTGAAACTTGTAAATCAATGCCCTCAGACCGGCGGCGCCCGTGCCGGCTTCCCCGAGGCAGGCACCCACCTCAGCACCCAGGGAGTTGAAATCGACACCGGCCGAAAAAACTTTTCCTTCCCCTCTAAGGATGATGGCCCGGACTTTAGAATCGGAAATCTGACTTTCCACCATTTCGCAAAGCCCGGTCAACATCTCAACCGTAAGCGCATTGCGCTTATCCGGGCGATCAAGTGTGATAAAACAAGTATTGCCACTTTTTTCGCAAGATAGAAAACTTTCTGTCATAACAATCCCTCTGGTATGGCAAAGGGCTAAGAGCATAGCGCAAAGCGGATAAAAGAATGGGCAAACAATCGGGAAGCCTGATTCGCCCCAACTGCGCATCTTTTCGCCCAAAATGCCGTTGGTTTTCCCCGTGCCCTTTGCATTTTACTCTATGCGCTCTGCGTTTTTTAAAAAAGTATTTCAAGATCGCTGATCGGAAATGCCATGCACGCATGCACATAGCCAAACTGGCGGTCGGATTTTCTGACCGGCACGCCTGCCGGCTGGTAGACTTTACCGGATAGGATTTTGACCCGGCACATACTGCATTCGCCGGAGCGACACAAGGAGGGCACCAGGATGTCATTTTTCTCCAGGGCCCACAACAGGGTCTCTCCGGCTTGGGCGCTTATCTGTTTTCCGTTTTTAACAGAAACGGAAAAGGTATCTTTCGGGTTTACGTCGGCCGGCCAGCCGGGATATTGCCAGATATTGGGAGGCGCGCCGTACATTTCCTGCTTGATTTTGCGTCTGGGCACCCCCAGATCCTCTACCTGGGGCAGGCAAAAGTCATAAAGGCCCTGGGGTCCGCAGATAAAAAAAGATTTGTCGTCAATATTTTCCAACACTTCTCCCAAAACATTACGGGTGATGAATCCACAGGCGCCCCGATAGTCTGCAGCCGGCTTTTCAATGACCGGTATGAAATGTATATTTTCAAAGCGCTGAGCCAGGCGGGTAATCTCAGCGCCAAATATGACGTCATCACTCGTGCGGCTGCCATAGAACAGGTAAACATTGCGATCCAGCCCGCATTCCGTGATTTCGCGGATCATGCTCATAAACGGCGTGATCCCGCTGCCGCCGGCAACACACACCATGGTCCTTTGGTGGATCAGCGGGTTGAAATAGAAATTGCCGGCCGGGCCTGAACTGCTCAATCTATCGCCGCGCTTGACCTCATCGAGGAGAAAGTTGGAGACCAGCCCCTTTTCGATCCGCCGGATGGTGATGTCATAATATCCGACTTGATTGGGCTGCGAAGATATGCTGTAGGGGCGGCTGGTGCGGATGCCGCCGATTTCCAGAAAAAGCGCAATGTACTGACCGGCCAGAAAAGGCGGCAGGTAATTGTTTTTAGCCACCAGGCGCAGGGTTTTGGTGGAAGCGGTCTCTTCAATGATATCCGAAACCACTAGATCCAGACGTGTGGGATGCAACTGGCGGATGTATTCCTCGGCCGCAATCACGGCCGCGGAAGCCGTGCCACCCAGTTTTCTGCTCACCTTGATTTCGTCGGCAATTTCCCGGTATCCGTCAAACTCCTGCCAGATTCCCTTTCTCATAATGATCTCCTGGATCATGTCAGTTGTTTGTTGTCAGTTGTTCGTTGTGTTTTGTTTAGGACCTTGTAAGCGTATCCGCAGTCGAAGTACGATTTCTGGTAGGTTGGGTTGAGCCCTAATGGTAAATGTTGGGTTTCGTTCCTCTACCCAACCTACGACACCCAGGTGTTTTATAAATTGACAATTTTGAGGCGAAACCCAACAAAACAGTTGCTATTATTTTCCTTAAAACCTTGCTGCAACAGACAACTGACAACTGACAACAAACCACAAACATTGAGCCGTGATGTTCAAAACACTCTATTTCGTTCCGCGGCGCCTGATAATTGACTTCGCGGCTGATATGCCCGACCGCAGGGTCGGCTCAAACCCGTTGTCGCCGGCCCAGCCACCGGCGAAACAAAGGCCGTTGATGGGCGAGTAGCGGCCCGGCTGAAAGAAAAGAGCATCCTTGGTCAGCATTTCATACCCGTATATGGCTCCCAGCGGATGGCCCAGGTAGCGCATATGGGTTAGCGGGGTGCCCACTTCAACTTCTTCAATATGATTTTTAGCCTCCGGATATATCTCGTATATCCGCTGGAGCATGGCGTCGGCGCAGCGAAATTTCACATCATGATACTGGCGTGGGGGAATTCGCAGCCACGGTTCACCGTATTTCAAGGTCACCACATTCGCCTGGCAGGTGCCGGGAGGTGAAAATCCAGGATCCGTGACATCATAGCAGCTCAGAACTATCAACTCGTCTTTAATTTCGAGCCGGTTCATGCTGTCTAACAGGCTGTCAGAAATATCGGTGGATTTCATCAAAAAGTTGGTGGACTCGGTAATGCCAAGCTGCTGCGGGCCGCAGTCAAACCCGATAAACAGAGTGAAAGCCGAGGTGCTCAGGTTGCGGCTTTTCATTTCCACCGTCACGTCTGACGGAATGTGTTCCGGGTCCATCAAGTGATTGTAAGTCGCAATCGGTGAAATATTGGAAACAATATTTTCAGTGGCAACCTCATCGCCTTCATCGGTGATCACGCCCTTTATTTGTCCGTCCTCGACAACAATGTGTTTGGCGCCGCAATTAAAGCGTGCCGTTCCGCCATTGGCGGTAAATTTGTTTAATATGGCATTGGATATGGCCTGGGAGCCGCCTTTGACATGATACGGTTTGAATTCCATGTACTGGAATAAAATCATCGCCAGATAGGCAAATGCCAGTCGGGTCGGCGGCACGCCGATATAGCCCCAATAAACCGCCAGAACGGCTTTCAGCAGAGGATCTGAAAAATATTCATCCAGGATGTCCTTGGAATTACGCAGGGCATATTGATAGAGATTGGGATATTTTTTCCGCGACGGTTCTGGATCTCTGAAGATGAAGGCCCCGATCATGTCATTGGCATAATTGGCCAGAAGATCGAAATACTTCTGGATGGTGTTTTTCTCATGGGGGAATTTGTCTTTGAGCACTGCGATGGTTTCTTCCCGGTTCGTTTTGAGGGTAATCCGAAATCCTTCGTCAGTAGCGACATGGTAGAGGTCTGAAATCTCGACGAACTCGAGATCTTCCATCACACCCAGCTTATCCAGCTGCAGCCGCAGCAGACCGGGTTTTTCGGGCGTGCCCAATCCACTTAGCTGATGCAGCGCCACTTCGAATTCGAACCGTCCCCGGCAGAAACTCGTGGCCGCGCCTCCGGGAATATTGTGCCGCTCCAACAGTAAAACATTCAACCCTTCCTGTTGCAGTTTGGCTGCCGCCGTCAGCCCGCCATTGCCGGCACCGATCACGACCGCGTCGTACTTGTCCATTCGGCCTCCCCCATTGTCCAGCAAAGTATTATTACTGGTTTAATTGAATATAAATCGATTCAGGGTATAGGGTGTAAGGTGTAAGGTACAAGGCCCAAGGATAGCAATCGATTTCAAGCACTGCGACCTTCCTTGCGCTACACCCTTTGCGCATGCTGTTTCCTGAAACCTGACACCTGAAACCCGACACCTGAATTCTATCCCTGCAATCCGCAATCCGCAATCCGCAATCGAAGTCTCTGACCTCTGACTTCTGTCCTCTGGCTTCTGTCCTCTGACCTCTGTTACAAGCCCATAAACTTGGCCGCAATTCCCTTCATAATCTCGTTGGTGCCGGCGAAAATCGTCATGATCTTGGCATCGCGCCAGGCCCTGACGATGGGGCATTTCTCCGACATGGCGAAATCGCCGCATAAATCCAGGGCACGGTTGGCGACTCGGTTCAGCATGTCGGTCGTCCAGTACTTGGCCATGGAGGTTTCCGCGACGATCTGCTTTTTTTCCATGTGATCGGCGATCAGTTTTTCGACAAAAGTCCGGCCCAGCTTGACGTCCGTGGTCATCTCGACCAGTGCAAACTGCACGGCCTGGGATTTGGCAAGGGGCTTGCCGGAATCAGTTGTCTGCCTGCAGTGGTCCGTAATCCACTCCAGGATGCGCTCGGCACCGGTGACAGCCATAATGGCGCACATCAGCCGTTCCTGCTGCAGCTTGTCCATCAGCATCATAAAGCCCATCCCCTTCTCACCAAGCCGGTTTGTTTTGGGGATGCGGCATTTGGAAAAAAACAGCTCGGTCGTGTCCTGGCTCCACATCCCCATTTTTTCCAGATGACGACCGGTTGAAAAACCGGGCGTTTTCGTTTCAACCACATATAGAGAAACGGCCTCATGGGGATTTTCGACGGCCGGGTCTTTGGCGGCAACCACGACCAGATCTGCGTTTAACCCATTGGAAATAAATGTCTTTGAGCCGTCGATAACGACCTCGTCATCTTCCTCCACGGCGGCGGTGGTCATTCCGGCCAGGTCGCTGCCCGCTCCGGGCTCCGTCATGGCTACCGCCGTGACGAAATCACCGCTGACACAGCCAGGCAGATATTTTCGTTTGAGCGCTTCCGATCCAAATGAGCTGATGTAGGGAACGACGATATCGCTGTGCAGAGGAGTCGCCAGTCCCGTGATCCAGGTTCTCGTCATCTCTTCAGCCACGATCAGGGAATATAGAAAATCGCCTCCCAGCCCGTCGTATTCCGGCGCAACGTCGGTGCACAGAAATCCGCCCCGGCCCATTTTCCGCCAGACACTCTTGGGCACGATCTTGTCTGATTCCCACTGCTCGCCAAAAGGCGTGACCTCTTCGGCCAGAAATACTTTCAAGCGTTCGCGAAAGGCGTTATGCTCCTGGGTAAAATTGAGTATTTCCATAATATTTATCCACGTTGTAGACTATAAGGGGCAACAAGATTTAAAGTTATTCCGCATAACGAGCGCTTCGCTTGATGAGCGCTTCGCTCGATGAGCGTTTCACTCGAAGAGCGCTTCGCTTGAGGCTTCCATTCAGCATCGAGCTCCTCAGCCCCAAAGCCCGCAGGGCTGCTCCTCAAGGCCGGAGGCCGCTCATCAAGGCCGAAGGCCACTCCTCAAGGCCGGAGGCCGCTCCTCAAGGCCGAAGGCCGCTCTTCAAGGCCGCAGGCCGCTCATCAAGGCCGAAGGCCACTCCTCGAGGCCGAAGGCCGCTCATCGAGGCCGCAGGCCGCTCCGTCCTATCCTTCGTATCTTCCGACAATCGAAATACTGCAGACGTTCATGGCCGGGAATCCGCCCAGGTTGTGGGTCAATCCGAACTGGGGATCCTCGACCTGGCGCTCGCCGGCTTGCCCGCCAAACTGAAGATACATTTCATAGAGCATTCTCAGACCCGAAGCGCCGATGGGATGGCCGAAGCATTTCAACCCTCCGTCAACCTGGCAGGGCGTTTCGCCGTCACGGTCGAACATGCCGTCCATGACATCTTTATAGGCCTGTCCCCGCTCGGAAATATGCAGGTCTTCCATGGTGACCAATTCCGTGATGGAGAAGCAATCGTGTACCTCCATCATGCTGATTTGCTCCTTGGGATTGGTGATCCCGGCTTCGTTGTAGGCATTGGTGCTGCATTGGCTTGTGGTGACGAAATGGTCCCCATCCCAGTCGTTGTAGCCCATCTCTTCCCCGCTGCTCAGTGCCAGCTGCAGCGCTTTGACGCTGATGAAGTCCTTTTTGCCGAGTTCTTTGGCTTTTTCCGGTGTCGCCACGATGGCACAGGCCGCACCGTCACTGACGCCGCAGCAATCAAACAGTCCCAGGGGATGGGCGATGATGGGCGCCGCCATGATCTGATCTTCGGTCACGGCTTTGCGCAAATGGGCCTTGGGATTCAGGGCACCGTTGGCGTGACTCTTGGCCGACACGTGCGCCATGGCGCGTTTGATATCCCGGTCCGGAATTTTATACTTGGCCGCATAGGCACTGGCCAATTGGGCAAAAGCGCCGGGCGCGGTCATATTGGGAAACCACTGCCAGCTCAGGCTGCCCGAATCGGATCCCGTAAAACTGGGCAGGCCTCCGTATCCGGTATCTTTCAGCTTTTCGACCCCCATGGCCAGGGCAATATCATACGCGCCGGATGCAACGGCATAGCAGGCGCCGCGAAACGCTTCGGTGCCGGTAGCACAAAAATTCTCGACCCGGGTGACCGGTATATTCGGCAACCGCAGGGTCAATGACAGCGGCAGGGCGCTGCGCCCCACGTTGATGCTTTCAAAGCAGGTTCCCAGCCAGGCGGCCCCGATTTCATTCTTCTCGATTCCGGCATCTTCGATGCACTCCTTGAAAGCTTCTACCATTAATTCTTCGGCACCCATGTCCCAGCGCTCGCCAAAGCGGGTGCATCCCATCCCGATGATTGCAACTTTATCTTTGATTCCAGTAGCCATAATTTTTCCTCCGGAAAAATTATATAAAATAATTTTTGGTAAATGGTTAATTTAAGCGTTCAGTTGCTCAAGTCGGTATTATTCAATATATCCCTGCTTGCCCTGAATAACCTGAGAGGCGAAGCGGGAAACCTATTTGCTAACCTATCTTAAATAACTTTTCGAGTAACTGGCTCTTCATCACATCGCCTTCGATTTGCAGTTTGCCCGAGGTGAAGGCCTGCATGGCCGGCAGTTTGCCACCCATCATGGCCATAAAGTCGGCAGACCCCATTTTGATGGTACAGGCCGGCTTCTCGTAAGCACCTGCTTCAATGCTGCAGGCGCCGTCTTTGATCACACAGTACCATTCGCCGCCGCCTTCGCCGGATATACTGAATTGAAATACGACATCCACACCCGCCGCGGCATCCGCCTTGAAGCCATCCAGCATACCGTCAAAAATGGCCTGAACGCTGTCGCCGCCTTTGGCAAACAGATCATCGGCCTCCGCAGCTTCGGCAGGCGGCATGATCAGCGCCAAAATGCCGGCATTGGCATCTTCCATTTCCCGGGCGCCTTCCAGGGAATCGATCGTTTTCCAGTTGGCGTGAATCTGCTCGGGGGTCGGCGGATTTTCGAGATCGCCCAGTTGGGTGGCGGGTCCCGTGAAAACCGCCGCCTGGTTAAAATAGCCCATACCGCTGTTGAAAATTCCCCCGGTTTCTTCACAGGTTTCACTGCAAAGCACCAAAACCATGGGTACCACGAATTCCGGTTTCGATTTTTCAAATATGTCCGGCGGCATGACATCTTCCGTCAGCCGTGAGGCGGCAATGGGTGCGATGGTATTGACCTTAATGTTATACTTCTTGCCTTCCTGCTTCAAGGTATTCATTAATCCAACCAACGCCATTTTCGCGGCCGAGTAATTCGTCTGGCCGAAATTGCCGTAAAGGCCGGCGGCCGATGTCGTCATCACAATGCGGCCATAACCGTTTTCCTTCATCACCGCCATGGCCGGCCGGGTGACATGATAGGCGCCGTTCAGATGAACGTCCATCACGGCCTGCCAATTTTCAGGCTCCATTTTCAAAAAGCTCTTGTCCCGCAAAATACCGGCATTGTTGATCAGGATATCCAGGCGACCGAAGGCATCCAGGGCCGTTTGAACAATTTGCTTGCCGCCTTCCGGTGAAGCAACGTTGTCGTAGTTGGCAACAGCGACGCCGCCCAGCTGTTTAATTTCCTCAACCACCTGATCGGCCGGGGCCGAGGAGCCGCCACCGCTGCCGTCACGGGCGCCGCCCAAGTCGTTGACCACAACTTTGGCACCGCGTCTGGCCAATTCAATTGCATAGGCCCGGCCCAGCCCGGCTCCGGCGCCGGTGATGATGGCCACACGGTCATCAAATCGCAGGGTGTCTGTCTCATCGGCCGCCCCCGTTACGGGAACGGCTTTCCAGAAGTAATTGACGAAACCGCGCTCCTTGTCAAAGCTTTTGCATTTAAATTCCATACTGACAGGCAGTCCGACTTTGATGTCATCCAGCTCACAGTCGGTAAAATCGGCCACCAGCCGCCCGCCGCCCTCAAACTGCACCATGCCATAGATTGCCGGCGGGTCCACCGAAACCGCCAGCAAATCACCGGTGTAGGTTTTAACCGTCGCCGGGACATCGGCGAACTCATAATCATCCTGGCTGTAGAAGGCCCCGCACGCGGGGTTGACACAAACGTCCGATTTCGGAAACTGTGGTGTGTCGCATTCACGGCATTTGCCCCCGATCAGCCCCAGGATCATTTTATTTTTGCGCCACAGGACCGTGGTGGCCGTCTGGGTTGGCGCCTCGGCCCGGATTCCCATTTCGGTTTTGATCAGATCTCTGAACTTGAGCCATTTGTGGTAGTTGTCCACCGACTTCTTACTGGCCAGTGAACCGGCAACCCCCTGGCGTTCGGGCAGGTTGGCAATATTATCAGTGACCTTGAAATACAGCGCATTGGCGCCCTGGCCGAACCCGCACATCACGATGCGGTCACCGGGCTTGGCCTGTTCCAGGGCTGAGATAAACATCATAAACGAGTGGGCGGCACCGGTCTCGCCGCAGACCTCGTGCATATTGTCCACCAGCTTTTCAGGATCGGCCCCGAGTTGTTTAGCGATTTTGCGATGGTCCCCCTTAAAAAAGCAAGGATACACCAGCGTATCGACATCATCCATGGTGATGCCCAGCTTGTTAAATAGGCCGTTGACCGCCTGGGGGATGAAGGTTCCATAGCCCGCATCCCGGGTCCAGCGTTCTTCCCAGACGTAATCGTATTTTTTGTCGGCCCCCCGGTAGTGGTCGACGAAATCAGCGGACAGGGAGTAGGAGCCCTTGTACTCGGCGATTACATCGGTATTTCCCACCAGCAGGGAGGCCGCCCCATCGCCAAACCACATTTCATAAAAATAAGCAGTTTTGGTCTCGCGCCGGTCGCTGGCCGTAACCAGGATATTATTTCTCTCACCCCCGGCCACGGAATCAAAGGCGGTAATCAGCGCCGTGGTTGCAGCTTTCTGGGAAGCCGTGTAATCGGCCGTGATAAAATCATCTTTGAGATTGAGCGCCGCCGACACGATGCCGGCATTTTGCCGGTCGGCAAAAGGCAATGTGGTCGAGGCCAGGTACAGGGCGTCGAGGCTTTCTTTATCCATGCCGCGCAGGCAATCCCGGGAGGCGGCCACTGCCATGGTGATAGAATCTTCATCCCGGTTGCACATGGACCGTTCCCCCTGGGCTACCATCATAATCGCCGGTGCAAACCAGCCCATGGCTTGAAAAATAGACATCCGGTCCAGTCTCAACCGCGGGATGTATGCGCCGTAGGAAGTAATGCCGATCATTTTTTTATCTCCTATTTTACTGGTCTATTCGTTTGATACCATAGTGACTTATTTTCTTACGTTGAACTGACTTAAAATCCGAAGCACGAAATGCGAAATCCGAAACAAATACAAAATACGAATTTCCTAATGCTCCAAACCTTGTACGAATTATTTCTAAGACATCGTAAGTATTGATCTGAGTTTAGAATTTTTGTCATTTGATATTCGGATTTGTTTCGGATTTCGGGATTCGAATTTCGAATTTATTTAGTCATCGCCTTTTCAATGCCCGCTAGAGTTACTGCTGTTAGGCATGGAATTTAAAGAGCTTCTCAATAAGTTGCGATTTCATGATATCACCCTCGATTTTGAGCTTACCCGAGGTGTAGGCCTGCATGGCCGGCAGCTTGCCGTTCATCAAATCGAGAAAATCCGAATCACTCATTTTCAGGGTGCAACCCGGTTTCTCGTGGGTGCCGGCATCCACCCGGCAACTTCCGCCTTGGATGGTACTGAACCAATCACCGCCGCCATCTCCGGAAATATGGTATTGAAAAACAATATCCACCCCGGCGGCGGCCTCGGCCACAAAGGCCTGGGGCATGGCATCGAATACGCCGGCCACGGCGGCAAATCCATGGCCGGTCTCCGCCGCGCCCCCGTCCGGTTGCGTGGAGGCCGTCAGCAGATCGCCGACCTGTTCGGTGACGCTTTGATATTCTCTGGCATCTTCGAGGGAAGATATTTTTCCCCACTGCGCCAGGATCTGCTCCGGCGTCGGAATCTCCCCGCTCTCTCCGATCACCGCACCGGCGCCGGTCAGGATTGCCGCCCGGTTGACACATCCCATACCGACATTGTAGATATTGCCGCTGACCAGACACTGCTCCGAAGTCAGGTAAACCGCCATCGGTGCTACCAACTCCGGTTTCAATTTGTCCAGAAAATCCGGGGGCAGAATGTCTTCGGTCAGTCGCGAAGCCGCCACCGGGGCGATGGTATTGACCCGGATATTGTATTTTTCACCCTCCAACTTCAGGGTGTTCATCAATCCCACCAGGCCCATCTTGGCCGCCGTGTAATTTGTCTGGCCAAAATTTCCGTAAAGACCGGCGGCCGAGGTGGTCATCAGGATACGACCATACCCTTTGTCCTTCATGACGGCAAAGGCCGGGCGCGATACGTTGTAGGCGCCGTTCAGATGCACATCCAGGACGATCTGCCAGTTTTGCGGCTCCATTTTCAAAAAGCTCTTGTCGCGCAGGATCCCGGCGTTGTTGATCAGGATGTCGACGGTCCCGAAGGCGTCCAGCGCGGTTTGGACGATGTGCGCGCCGCCTTCGACGGTCGCCACGCTATCGTAGTTGGCCACGGCTTCACCGCCCAGGGCCTTGATCTCATCGACCACCTCATCCGCCGGTCCCCGGGAACCATCCCCGGAGCCGTCCCGCGCACCGCCCAGATCATTGACCACGACTTTGGCACCGCGTTTGGCCAGCTCCAGGGCATAGGATCGACCCAGGCCGGCCCCGGCCCCGGTCACGATCGCCACCCGGTCATCAAAGCGGATTTCCACTTTGGGAATATCGCCGTATTCAAAAGTTCCATTGTCGATGACCACTTCGTTGGTCTCGACGTTGATGACCTTCCACACGGCCTGGCCATCGCCGGTCTGCCAGATTACCGTTTTGATGGGCGTTCCCGGATATAATGGTCTCTTAAACCGGCAATCCAGGCGACAGACCTTCTCCGGCTCGCCGGGAACAAAGCTGTCGATCAATGCGCGGCAGGCGTAGCCATGGGTGCACAGACCATGCATGATCGGTTTTTCGAATCCGGCCATTTCGGCAAAATCCTGGTCGACATGGAGTTGGAAGACATCGCCGGATAGCCGGTAAATTAGGGGCTGGTCTTCCGTCGGTTTGCCCTCGACCACGAAATCCGGCTCGTGGTCGGGAAATTCGACTTCCTTGGCCGGCGCGTTCTCGCCGCCGAACCCGCCGTCCAGCCGCGAAAACACGGTGACAATGCTGGTGAACAGCTTGTCCCCGTTTGAATGAAAGGTCTCGAATTCAGCCACCACCAGCGCACCTTTCTCCTGGCCTTTGTCATAACAGTGTTTGATCGTGCCTTCGGTGGTTAGGGTGCCTTCCGGCGGAATCGGGTTGTGAAATATCAATTCCTGTTCACCGTGCAGAACACCGGCCAGGTTGACATTGCTGGTGGCGGCCAGCTCCGGCATGAAATCATACAGGGTGGTGATGCCATAGCTGGGTATGACCTTTAAATCTTTTTCATAGCAATAGTCCAAATCGGAAAAACCCGCTCCAACGCCCAGGGCGTAAAGGACGGCATCTTTCCAGGTATAATCCTTGGTGAACGGACCGATCTTTTTACCGATCGCATCAAGGTTGAGCGCCATAATTCTCCCCCTCCTGTATGGTTATTCGTTATTAGTTATCTGTTATTGGTTAATAGATAGAGGTTCAAAGGTTCAAGGTTCAGAGGTTCATGGTTCAGAGGTTGAGAACTTAGAAGCTCTCAATCTGAAAACCGATTGCAAAAACCAAAGGTTTCAGATGTCAGCGGTTTGTTGCTGGAATCGACATTTTTGGAGCGCAAGCAATAATGAATGCTTCATATTTTCTGAATTTGGTTTTACTGCCGCTCAGCCAATGGTCTCAGCTGGTTGGCAAGCCGTATTCTGACCCA
>Ga0209367_1000407_pt1 | contig 41301 bp, 29 predicted proteins | sample WorMetLIZISLAND2_FD_187412 | JGI IMG/M metagenome (GOLD analysis project Ga0209367, IMG submission 187412) | Marine gutless worms symbiont microbial communities from Max Planck institute for Marine Microbiology, Germany - Olavius geniculatus... ...
GCCAACTAGGTCGACTCAGCCTTCTACCCTCCGTAGGATGGTAAAATGAGTACTGGCGGTGGTCAAGGCCATCGCTAGGGAAGAAACGGCGAGTTCTGCGCAACAGTAGGCCCTGTGGCCAGGACTGTAAGTATACCGATCCAGTCGGTTAACCCGGCCGACTTGTGCTGTATGCTAGCTTAATTTGGCTTCGCCCTCGCCGGCTCAAAGTGCCGTCAAGGGGATGAGCTCCCTCGCAATGGACCTAGATGTCTATGAGGAATCTTCTTCTTCTTCTTCTTCTTCTTCTTCTTCTTCTTCTTCTTGCAGAGGAGTGCAGATTGGTCCAAGGTCCCGAGGACCAACAAATCAGATATCACTGGCAATCCGGTTCAGCATCCTAATCCAGGGCACCCGGTGTAGTGGAAAATTCGTCGCACTGGAAAATTATTCCCACACGCAGCAGTACGGGTTATGGTTAAGATTAAGGATAGGGTTAAATTTAGGGTTAGGGTTAGCGTTAGTTACATTATGACAATATGGAAGTGGGAAGAATTTTCCAGGTGCGACAAATTTCCCACGACACCGGCTTTATCTAGCTCTGTGCATCAGCTGTACTGATCCGTTGTGTTCGCCAAGTGACACCGTATAGCAGCATGCACTAATCTTGGCGAATGTTTGTGCTGTCCCGGCACTGCTGATTCTCCGGTTGTGATTTCTTGGCATGTCGCGTAATGGCCGTGCCGCGCTGCGCCGGTTGTAGGTAGGCCCCATAGGTCTTGTAATGAAACGCACTGCGTGACGCAATGTCGTTATGACGGGCGCTGAAATGCAATATTCTTGCATGCGGACTTCGTCGTTGTGGGCTATTCGACGGACAGCCGCCTCGTCTATCCGTCAGCCCCAGTATCATTACGTTAGTTATGCTGTCTTTCTTGTCCGTTCAGCAACTTCATTTGTCAACCTCCAGCTATCGATCAGCTCAGCAGATTGTGCATAGCGCTACACTAAGAGTCAATAAAAACACGCCACTGAACTTTTGTTCACCTCTTTGCAGGACAGTGAGCGATTTTCAGATTTTCTTCTCTGCCAAACTCGAGAAAATATTTGGAGCAAAACTGACAGTGGGTTGAATTTAATGACACTTTACTGCAGATTTTATGCTGAACGTAACAATGAACAAATTGTGCAAATCGGTCAATGTCTTGGCGAAGGCAAGAGGTTGGTGGAAAGTTTTTTTTGACTCGACGTGTAGTAGTAACAGTGACGCCAAGCGTGATGTCAGTCGCTGGCACAGCATTCTCAGTCTCTGTCGCTCAGAAGATTGGGCGCGTCAACAGAATCACCGGAGGTCACAAGGAGCACGCATATTGCATAGACGCCGAGCGCTGACAGCCATTACGGCCGTCCTATAATAGGCCGTAATACGGGTCTAGCCCGTTTGTTTGTCCGTCCGTCCGTCCGTCCGTCCGTCCGTCTGTGTGTACCGCAAGGGCTTCTAACTCGAAAACTAAAAGGCGCATGCAGAAAACTCCAAATTTTTGTACGAACAGTCGTCCTCCGGGCAGAAAAAAAGTGTGTCAATTTTCAGCTCCATTTAACTGCTCACATTTTAACCAATAAAACTATCAAGATCAAAAATGCGTTTATCCATAGAGCCAGTAGATGAGATTGACACGTAAACAGACAAAATGTTGTCTAATTTCTAAAGCTGCGCAAATTAATTATTAAAGACACGAGTAACCGTTGAAACATTTTTAATGATTAACAAAATGTTAATCTTGAAAATTTCGATTAAAGTTACACGAATGAAAAATTACAACATCATGACCAGCATCTGAAATTATCTCAGTCTTTCGTTTTTCCAGAAAAAAATCAACATTTTAGTCTGTCCACAACACCGAGTTCAGAAAACTGTGTCTCTCAGTCTCACTCAATAACTGTATCTCATGCAGTGCATCTGTGAGAACTTAAAATTTAATAACTAAAAAATTGCTAAGCAAGAAAAAACATTTCGGCGATTACCAATGTTAATTTTCAATCAAAGTTATTGATTAACTTATTTATATTATTTATATTTAAAAAAGTAAACTAGTAAAAATTTAATCGTCACCATACAGCTTTACGAATATCTAACACAATACAGTTACTTCACCAAAACACTAATGCGTGCTGTGATTGTGCAGTACACATAATAATTATTACGAATATTCTGTCTCGTCAAACTCACTGAGCAGCGAGACTACATGAGTGGAGTCTAGTAGTAGATTGGTGAATAGTCGTGGCGGTCCATGACATCGGTGATCTGATGCGGCCAGCTCACAGCCAGACCGTGTCCAGTACGAAACTCAATCAATGACAATGTCTGAGTATCTCTAAGCTAAGGGCGTGTTCAAAACGACATAACTTAACTGAACGGAAATGAAGTTGCACGGACTGTAGGCTACAAAGCGAACGAACTGGCAACTCAGTTTATTCTATTTCAATTCATTTTGCAAAGTGTACAAAGATATAACTATTCAGATATAACTCAGTTCAGTTCAGTTTATTTCGTTCGCTTTGGACGCGCCTACAGACCGTGTCCAGTGCGAAACACTTTGTCGACGAAGTACTGACGACACTGGTCGTAGCGACGTAGCAGACGACAGCGCAGTAGCTCGGAGCTTGATGACGTCATGAGCGGCAGGTGCGCTCGCAGCTGATTGGTCAGCCGAGCGGTCTCGTCGTCCCAGCAGTAAAACGCCTGCATGATGGCGGCCACGCGCTCCACGTCAACATGGCGTCCGCCGCAGCTGCTGCCCACGGCCGTTCGTCTGTGGTGCTTCTTCCGGCTGTGAATGCGTTTCCGGTCTCTGGGCTGATGACGTCGACGATGACGTAGATGATGAATGGTTCCAGACCGCAACTGTTTTGCCGCATTTTCCGCTTTCTTCTCGACGGAATTTCCTCCATTTCCGTTCAAAATGCTCGTCGCTTGATCTGCGGCATCCTGCGGAAGTCGTGTTTCAGTCGGTTGTTGTTTCTTCGTCAATATATAATGATGGCCCTGAGCCGTCGAACTGGACGCCGGCGCAAGGGACGAAGCAGTTTGTGGTGACGCTGCTGTGCTTCTGCCCGGAGGGACGGCTCTACACAGCACGATCGTGCGCGTGGCGAGACGCTGCCCGAGGTCCGTTAGGTGGCAGCACGACGTGGTGGAAGGAAATTTGAAATCTGTGGTCGCTGCAAACAGGCAGGCCGAGGTCGGTTAGGTAGCGCTGTAGATCGCTGTGAGGCGCCGGTGATTGAGATGAGGTCGAGCGCGCTAGCAGCGCCGCAGCATCACTCAGTGACAACACCCGACATTCGCCGCTAGATGGCCTTCCGCCATCTCTCTCTGTGACGTCACTTCCGCTCGACGACTTTCCGTCGCCGACTTCTATGTCTATGCCCGCTTCATCTGAAAGTACAGGCCAAATTATTTTGCACACATACACATTAGAATAATGCAAAAAAATCTGAATCGCCACCAAAAGTAGCCTACAACACTTACTAATCAGTTTTTTCTTTGAAAGCTCCGATCGACCACTTCACGAAATTTCATCGAAATTATTTAATTATTTTTTATTGTTCGAACTTTTTGAGTAATCTAACTAACAAGCCGTAGCTTACCTTGTCACGTAACTTTTAGCTTCAGATGAGATACTACTAATTTCATTCAATTTAATGCGGTAGCTTATACCGCAGACGACTTTTCGTTGAATGAAAATTCGACGAGTTGCCAATCACGTTTTTATTAGTTTTCTATTAAGCCATTAGTTTCGTTTATTAGTTTTATCCACGGCGATATTTAACGCGTTTAACACGAAATAATTGTAAAAGCGAAAGCTGATGTGTCGTCGACGTTTACCGACCTCGTTGGGCGTAGCCGGGCTCGTGATTTGGCGTACTTTCTTCAGTAGCATCATACGTCAAGCCACGATCATTGTTAGAACTAGCTGCGGTAAACACTGCTGGGTTGATCGCTAATCCTAATACCTGCCAGCAGAAAAAAAACACAAACTGTTTTAGCAAACTTTCAGAATGCTATCAACGATTGTAAGCATTGGCGTCGTGGGCGGGCAAGCACGGTGGCAGCTGCCCCCTCCCCTCAAATTTTGGGCTATTAAAAATTGTCCGGAAGTCAGAAGAATGTTGTTCATAAATGCAAAATTTTTGACAAAAACTCGATTTTAAAAAACTGGAGAAATAAAGTTTAAAAATTGAAATTTTCAGCACCCATAATAGGCGCGTTGGGTAACTTAGCGGCTAAAAGATTTTGGCTGCGATACGCTGCGAGCCGATACAATTTTTCGTCAGACAACAATCTACGTTAGCGGCTAGCGCACGTGACGTCGTCGTCATATGGCTGTTGGTGGTTGTAATAAGTGAATTTCGAGTAAAATAGTAATTACGCAAACGATTTAGTATTAATGTTATTTTATTCCGTATTATTATTTTATTCTGTACGGTGACACATTTAGAGTGATTTTTCAACTAGAAAAGCACTCGGAGCTCTGCCAAGCCCATTTAAAGCAATGTTAAGGAAAATTTCAAAATCTAGGATTCCTTCCGGATCACCCCCAAAATTGAATCGCTTGTAGTTTTTGCCATTCCCGACATTCCCTGAAAATTTCAGAAAGATCCTTCCATAACTGTTTGAGTTATCTTGCTAACACACAGACAAACAAACTCCGGCAAAAACATAACCTCCTTGGCGGAGGTAACTATCATCCAAAAATTGATACATTCAGATGCCCTGATGTTGGCCTAGGGCCTAAACGTTGCGGAAAATTTTTACGCTACAATACGCTCGTAGCGGCTGGTAGCTATCTTGCCGTAACCGTGCGTCCAGTAGCACAGCGGCTATGAGCCGCTCGTACGTAGCCGCTAAGTTACCGGACGTGCCTAATGTTTTCTGTCGGAAACTTACAGCTGCAGTTGAAAAATTGCTACTTTCTGCCTCGCCAATTATTTTGACCCCCGACGCCGCTGATCGAAAGCACTGAAAATGACTGTTTTCAACGACCTCAAACTATTAACAATCAAAGTTGTCTTCACGCCTTGTGCCAACATGTATGCGGCCGTACGTCTAATTGTGCGTACGCGCTCAGTTTGCGGTGTGCTTGACGCGTTTGCATCTGGCAGCCGTAAGTGAGCATTTACGTATATGTGTCATTTCTAACAGTTGTGTGGCGTTTAGCGACATTGGTCTTTGACTTTTTAGCTGAAATTTAGCACGCTAGTTAATAATTTTTCCTGGGGAACGTTCGCAGCAATTTTGGTTTTTTTCTAGACTTTTTTGTTTTCCAGTTAAGATTAGGAGCGCGTATACGGGCGGACACACAGACAAACAGACGGGCAAACGGACAGACAAGACATGTAATGCGGCATATACAACGGTCTAACGTAGCCTCGCCTAAGTAGTGAAAATGTGTCTCAATATATTTAATTTGCGTTTAGGCTACCTACTCCGACATTTCAACTTACGCATTTATTACCATTTAATACGCATAATTGACACACAACGCACTTACGTTGTTCGAGGATGTAACCGAGATGACGTAGAAAGCAAAGAAAACGACAAAGTACTTTTCGACAGCATGACGAGCGTACACCACTACATGATTCCTGCTTCTGTCTTTTATGTCCATGGTTCGCACTTCGTAGTTATTTAATAGAGACAGCATCGCAGAAACGTCATCCGTTACCGAAACAGTCTGTCATATTAATTCTGTTGGCGAAGCGAGACAACTGTCACGTGTCCACTGCAACGTTCGTAAGCCATAGCAACCAAACTGTAACATATTGCGTGAACTGCGCTGGTGGAAACTGGAGAGCAGCTGCGGAGACAGCAAAATGACACAACGCAGCAGCAGCAGCAGTAAACTGCTGCAGCACAGCATCGATGCCAAGCCTGAACTGTGCAAACGCGGTGATGTCAAAACGTGAGCACTACGTTTTCACGTGGTCATATTGTTTCACTTTTCACACGCATGCTTTCTTTACGTTCGTCAGCAGAAAAGACGCGCGCCAACAACATGCTGGGTGGACTGACGTATGTGATTGAAATAGGACAATAATTGCACAATCATGGCAAACGATGCCACTTTGTTCGTGTACCGGTGTAGCCTAATTGGGGGCCTACGTTTGAAGTTGTCAACGGTACCATGCACGGTACTTTCTTCGGCAGAGACCAACGAACGAGCCAGCGGACGGACAGACGACTTTATGATGGCAACCGCGCCATGCGTGCGTAAGATAAAATCAGAAGCTCAACTGTCGCTAAGGTGGACCGACCGTACCGTCTATAGATCCGAAAACCAACGTCCGACTTCCGGTCGCCAAAAGAAAGCGATTTCCCAGAGTGACTGCCGTCCCGTACACGCTATGGTGACGCTACTACGAGTATATCGAACGCTACAATGAGTTACGTCGCTAGGATATATAATAAGCCTATAGCAATTGAGCGCACATGGATGATGGCTGCAGGCAGCAACTTTACATTTAAAATTGCGGCCAAACATGGTTAGGCCTACTACTGTCAGCTTATTGTCGTATCTAGTTTTTGAACAGCTAAGTCATAACCCGGTGGCCGGGTTACCCGGTTCGAGTTTATGAACCCACTTAAAATAGCACACAGAATAAAGCGGGGCTTCCATCAAACGCAACGCACGCAACGTACGCAGCGCACGCAACAAAGTATAGGGCCTATAGCCAGTATCGTAGCCAAGGGGGGCCCAGGGGACCCAACCCCCTAATCCTCCAGACGAAACATAAGCATATACGTTTAAACTGCACGAAATTGGCCAATTTGGTCAGTTTAAAATAATTAAAATCGTTGACACCAGATCTCATTTTTAAAGCTAAAATGCACCAAATTCGATTTGGCCCCGCTCCGCTGGGGGAGTGCTGAGCTCACAGACCTTTTAACTGGATTTTAGGTGGTCCTACTTCTAAAGGGGGAGAAGGGAGGGGAAAAAGAAGAACAGGGGAAGAAAGGGAGGGTTAAAAGAGAAAGGCAAAAGGGAGGGAAAGGACAAATTGGGAAGGAAGAGGAGGGCAAGGGAGACGAGGCCCCCAATTAAAATTTCTGGCTACGCCACTGCCTATAGCGAATGCAATGAACGCAAGAACAACACGCAACTACTTAGAGACATCTGACGAAACTGACGCAGAGGCCAAACACAAGAATGGAAGCGGTCGTTGCGTCAGCTGTCGGACAAAATGTGAGTATCCGGAACACCGTAGATTCAAGTTGCGTTCGAATGTTACTGCCATGTGACACATAAATATTTACTTATTTAACGTCCTAATCACAAATTCTGTCTGTGGGAATTTCCCAGTTTGTTTTCGATTATGGAAGTGACTTTCGGTGACGAGTGGACGACCGTTTCGTTAATTGTAGTTTGTTTATAGCTTTATAACGTTTATTTGTATGATATTATGTTTAATGGTAGTTTGAGTGATCTTGTTAACCGCATGGCGAACCGTCGTGACATCGTCGATTCCGAGCAACGAAGTTTCCGTGAAATGCTGATCGATATTTCTCAAGGTCTGACGCAGAGAGAGCTCGATACATTGAAGTTCTACTGCGCCGACTTCATACCGTTAGCTCGTCGCGAGGATATTGATACGGCAGTGCAACTGTGGGAAGCTGTTATGGAGAATGGACGCATGTCTTCTGCTGACACAGCATTTCTGCAAGAGTTAATGGAGAGAGCCGTGCACAGACTTGACTTGCTTGACAGAGTCATGCAATACACAAACTGTGTTCACCTACCGCCCCAGACAGGTGAATAGTTTGTTTTACATTCCTGGTACTTGATAATTGTGTTAAGTTGACTGTGAGATCCGCGTCCCAATCTCATTTTACATCATTATAGGTAGTCTTGCAGTTTGGTGCTCATTGTTCCGAAGTTAGCTATTGGGTGCGACGAAACACCGCACTGGCCTCACCGACCGCACCGGCAGGAAATTACCGCACCGGCGCCTAAAACGACCACTAACCCTAACCCTAAGACAGCGTCCAATCGTCTGCAGCTGCCGCCATGCTCGAAGTGGTCGTTTTAGGCACCGATGCAGTGATCTGATGCCGGTGCAGTAGGAATTGCTGCCGGTGCGGTCGGTGCAGTGTTTCGTCACACCGGTTAGCTATTATAGCTGGAATGCTGGATAATGGTGTTTACCGTGAATACAGATATTAACGTAAGAATAGCACTAGCCATATGTAATAATACGAGGGTCGTTCGATAAATAAGTTTACAAAGTAACGCCATTCCGTTAATTCATAAAATGGGAAAAATCCAAAATATGAACAAAAATGAAAAAAATTTTTGATGCTGATGTTATATTATGACGTTATCAGTTAATATAACAAGTCTATTTGTGCATGATTTTCTTCACCAGTAATCTAGCATAACTCAGTGACAACCAGCATAGGAGCGATAAAACGAATAAGCTAATATGTTAATGTCACCTATTTAAATGTTAAACATTAATGTTTTATTTTTCAACATATCATCCAAGTTCATTCAAACATTCTGTCCCGTCTGTCAACAAACTTCTGAATGCCTGATGCAAAGAACGATGCCGGCAGCTGTCCAAGCAGCTGACGAACGACTGATTGCACCTGTGTATCTGATGCAAATTTCTGCCCACCTAACATTTTCCTACACCAAACTTGTACTGTTGGCTTCGTAAAACACTTGTCACCATACACTGGATGCATCGCAAAGTGAATCTGATTTGCATTAAGTCTTTTTGCCCGCAAAAAAAACAATAACAGCATACTGTTCATTACGGGACAATTTCAGTGCAAACGTCGCCGAATTTAATGCTTATAAATGATGTCACAGTGATGTCATTTCCATAAAACTAACAAATTGTACTCAGAATTAAATTCCCTACAAAACATATATTTCAGATTTTTCCTATTTTAAAAATTAATGGAATGGCGCCATTTTGTAAACTTATTTATCGAATGACCCTCGTACATATTAATATACATAATAAATATCCTAGTTTGCTACATTTTAACTTTCTGTGCTATAACTACATAATCTTTGTTTAGCGCCAGATTTACCATATATTCTTTTATCTGTACCATGCCATGTCTGTTTCTGTATGGTTAGAATAGAACCAAGATGTCTTTTTTCGATTGCTTGCTGATCTACTTGATGATGTGTAAATATGTTTTGAAGCACTAGTCCGCGAGTTTGAGTTTGTTGCTGAAAACGTCAACCTACGGAAGTGGCGACATCTTGTGCGTACACTTGGAGTTACGGACGCAGAAATTGACCATCTTGCTGAACAGTATCGGACAAACATTCGCGAACAGGTTCACCGCGCACTGCTGCTATGGGCAGCTCGATCTGGCACACAAGCCACACGCGCTGTACTAATAGATGCACTTGTAAACTGTGATCTTCGCCTGTTAGCCGATAAGCTTGAAGGTTTAGAATTGCACTGACAGAGTGCTGTTGGCAGGATGGCCAATTTTGGGGCAAAAAATTGGGACTTTTCAAGGACTATCCAAAGACTTTCAAGCAGTGTTTGAATTGCCAGGGGGGGTTGAACCCCCCAATTTTCTCAACCTCAGACTCGGACCCCCGGCTTGTATTAGAGACCTGGCTACTACAGGGTGCGGCAAAAAAGTGAACCCCTAAAGTTTTTCGCCGTTTTCTCAGCAACCGTTTGGGATTTTAATATGAAATCTTACAGCTTTATTTGGAGAAACCTTCTACATATAACTGCCAAGTAAAATGTGATTTTGTTGAGAAACAACAAAGTTGTAGACTTTTTAACATGACCGCCTACCGAATTTTCAGCATTAAAAATGTTCAAGCTAAAAATGCTATTTAATTTTCAAAAACTTGTTACACGTTACTGCCGATGACGTCACTGTGACGTTTTGATAAACAGTAATTTATGTTTTATAAATTATCACCAAATTATCGTTCCTTTAGAGCAACTGCCGGCTGCCCACCGGATTCATCTTCCAGCAGGACGGCGCATCAGCATACGCAACGCCGCACAGCGCACAGAACTGGCTGCGGGCCAGCTGTCCAGATATCATCACAAAAGACCAATGGCCTCCAAATTCGTCGAATATAAACCCAGTGGACTATCGCGTATGGGGTGCAATGTTGGAGGCTTACCACAAGCTTAAAACAAAGCCGAAAACAAGCGCCAAACTCGAGGAAGTGCTTCAGGTTATCTGGGGCAATCTGCCACAGGGATCGATTGACGAGGCTGTAAAAGATTTCTCGAATAAGGCAACTGGAGGCTGGTGTTGTAACTTGGAGCTGGCGATAAATACTTTGAACATTCGCAGTGACAGTGGAATTCTGGCATGTGATCATTATTTAACTGTATTGTTCAACGATGTTATTAAATTGGTGCTGTAGCCTGAACATTTTTGAATGGTGAAAAATCGGTAGGCGGTCATGTTAAAAATCTGTAACTTCGGCGTTTTTCAACAGAATTATATCTTACTTGGCAGTTAGATTTATACGGTTTTAGTAAATAAATCTGTAAAATTTCAAATTAAAATTCCAAAGGGCTGCTGAGAAAACAGCAAAAAACTTTAGAGGTCCACTTTTTTGCCCCACCCTGTATATGAGACCCGGCTTGTACTATAAGTTTTACGGTATATTTTTTGACAGTTTAATCTGCATAATGATATTCATTTTTTAGACTTAACCTTGCGTAAGTTGTATTTGTCAGATTATTAATGAACAAACGTCATGATGATTAATAGTGCAGTACACCCTAGCAAATCTGAGTTTGTGATAATTCCTCTGAGTACAGGGTTCCTAAAGATCTTCTGTAGCAAAATTTCTTGACTTTTCCAGTCATGGAATGACAATTTCCCTGATCTTATCGAAACAATAACCATACCGCACAAATGCCATAAATGCTATTAAGTAATGAAACGGTATTAATAGAGCATAGCAATATGCAAACGATAGAGGCCCTGGTCCGGGAGTCAGGGGGGCAAAGTCTCCCTGAAGCTGAAACATTTCTAACTTTTGGACGTTCAATGGAAGCCGCAAATTTGCCTGCTTTTTAATATTTGGAGATGCCAAAAATCACAGTTGCCTGCAGTCTGCATGATCCAAGATAATTTTCCCAGACTTTTCAAAAGTAATATTTTCCCCTGACAACACAAATTCCCCGACTTTTGCCAGTTTTCCCTGGCTTGTAGGAACCCTGTGAGTACAGTGATGTGCAATCCACGTCTACAGTGTATTCGAAGAAACGTTACCCTATCCCCCATGCGAAAAAGTCTCTGCTGGCATAACTTTATCAAAGTTAGGGATCAGGTGGGAGTTGGTAATTTTTTAAGCCAAACCACACGCAGTGTCTCAAAAAGCACCAAGTATTAATTTGATATAACTATGACTTTGCTGTCAATAATTTTCACAATATTTAGCAGACGTACATTACAAGCAATTTGCAAAAACAGGATATGTAATTAACCCACCTAATGAAAATGTATGTACATATATTTTTGTTCATAAATCTGCCATGAAATATTGTCAGGTTTAGTATATACTCTAATTCTGCGACTTTCAGAATTTGTTTTTGCTGCACTCATTTGCGAACTAAAACACTGTGTTTGTGGTATGAAAGCAAAGCAAAGACATATGTTGTATTATACACTTTAATGTAACAAACTGTATAGGCATTCACCACTACATATAACAACAAGTAGGACTGTATTGAAGTTATTTCCAGAAATATGTATATTATAATGGATCAGAATTAATACTGTATTTCTAAATTCCAGCTCTAAATATTCACGTACCCAACAGCCGCTACAGAACTGTCAAAAATCATCCAAAGTTTACAAAGACCACTGCTAATCCCTGAAAGCATGTATATACGCAAATATTCTACACTGAAGTCTTTTTGTTAAACAAGTCACTAAAACCGTACTGTTTGAGCAGGCTTTATGGTATATTATACTGTGCAAGAAATGACTAATTAACAGTAACTTACCAACAGGCACTAAGTCAGTAGAAATTGATATCTAGTACATTTGCGCCATATGCATATACAGGGTGGACCAAAAAAAACGGACCTGTTTGAGCGTTGATAACTTAGCGATGGTTGCCAGTAGAAAGGCCTGTGATATGTCAAAAGTTTTAGAATGTTGTAGACAAAAAAGCCAAACTTGCATAGCAAATCATTTAAATATTTTTTGCCTAATTTGCATAAATCTTCATTACCCCTGAAATTAGGCATTTGCTTGCACTCCCATGTGCCGAAGTTCACTGAACTCAAAAACTCACTGCCAAAAAGTCCAGATTTAAATTCTGTGAATCATGCAGTGCGGGGGCATTGCAACATATAGCATGGTCACAAAATTTCAGTAACTGACCAGCTAAAACGTGTGCTAATTGAATGCTGGGCTCAGCTGTTCCTGAACACATTGATTCCAGCGATCGATCAGCTGCCTAAAAGGACTGATGACGGTTATGAATGAAAAAGCTGGGAAACTGCCTATGTCGAATTTCATCTAAACTCAACGTATGTGTTAATGATTGTTGATATTTCATTGTATGCTGAATGAAAATCAACTTAAATTTATATGTTACTGCCAATTTAGCATGATTTTAGGGGTGGGGCAGATTTGTGTAAATCAAGCAAAGAATATTTAAATGCTAAGACAGGCAAGTTGTACTCTTCTTCGGTACACAATTTCGAAACTTTTGGTATATTAAGTGCCTTTCCATCAGTAAACATCACTGAGTTACAAAAGCTCAAATGTCCACGTTAAATCAATGTGTTACAGTCAGATTTGGCAGAATTGGGGGGTTACGCACATTTATGCAAATTAGGCAAAGAATATTTAAATGCTTCAGTATGCAAATCTGTCGTTTATTTTTTACAGCATTCTGAAACTTTTGACATATTACACGTCTTTCTACCACTAACCATCGCTGAGTTATCAACGCTCAAACAGGTCCGGTTTTTTTTGGCCCACCCTGTAGAATACTTACTTTACCAGTACTGTGTGCAGTTCTGACATCTAGTCCGTGGGTTGGCATACCCCGTTGTCACTACTCACATGTTATGTTGCAAAATACCTGGTTTACACATTCTCTTTATTACTTAGATACACAGTTCTACAATTAACCCCTTCAACAACGAAGGCCTGCAAAGTCGATATAGCTAGTATAATACAGAGAACATCAACGTTTGCAAACCCAACACTATTAACACCAGTCGATCTGGTGCAGTTTGTGACACAAAACAGACTGTAATTGACAATAATAGTGATAGCAATAATTAAATGCGGTTAAATCATAAATACGATGTCAAGACACCACCAACGAACAAGAATATACAATCTGCACACAAGTCTGGCACAGCAGCAGATGTCCACGGACAAAAAGCCTAATGCTGACAAACAGCTAATAAACATATCCACCACATAACATGCATTGTCGTCGTAGTCGAGTCATTCTACAATTCCATCACCACTTACAGGGGAGGTGGCATGCCCTGAAAAAGCGTGGGGTGAGTTTGGACAAACTGGACCTAGAACATCTGCTCCACTTTTTTTGCAAGTGAAGCAGTTTCGAAGTTTTAAATCCATGCCACGTAATAATTACATATAGTCTCTGAGTGCAACAATCCACAAATGGTTCTGAATTAAAAATTGCCTTTTTTTCTCAATTGTAAGTGCAAAGCTATGACCAAAGGCTGCTGTTAGTCACAAAGCATATATACGAGTGTAGCATGCCTAAAGTGCTGTGCTCACGGCCATACTGGTCATATCACGCTGCCGCCACCCCTGATGACCACATGTATTAATAACAATCGCAAGTACCACCATCATTGACTGTTTTACATCCAGGCAGTGATTCAAAGCTCACCAGCAGGGTTGCCAACTGGTGGTGTTTTGGCTTAAACCTGGGTTTTTTTTAAAGAAGTCAATACTGACAGATTTTGGGGCACTCAGTTTTTAGAGTAAGCACTACAGATACATAGAAACTACCAAACAATGTTCAAATTCACAGATTTGTAACTCAGCCATAATGAAACATGTCATCGGTAGCACAAGTAACCAAAATTGGACTACCATTTCGGTGCCCAGTTTTTTTAGTGATTTTTACGTGGATTTGTCGTAACCCAGCTCAGGAGTTAACCGACTGACTAATAACACTGAGCTACCAATTGCAATTATCCACGTGTTCTTATGCCACAAAGTTCTCTTTAGATAATAGACAGTGTAATATAGTTGGCTGTGCTGAACGTAAGTCGTTGCCAGTCATGTGCAGATATGGCCAGGCTAGTCGGCGTAATCAAACAAACAAGATAATATTAAACAAATATTGTTCAATATAAATCGCCAAGCTTCTACTAAGTAGATAACATAATGACGTGTAAGTATTTCATAATTTTTCCTTCACAGGTCATTTCTACATTTTTTTGCAAATCTCAATTTCTACTTGATAATTTTGTACGTCTGAATTTTCATCCAGTTTTTTCATATGCTAAAACTTGTTACGGTTTTGCTGTAGATTTTCGATTTGTTGCATCATTTGCTGTGGATCTACGTATGCAGCAAATCGAAGTAAGTGGTGCTTCAGGTTAACTGGACGTGGACACGTTGTACAGTAGTTGCAAATTTCACTGGAGAATAAGGAACAATGTATCATAAGTTGATCAGGGGAAAGACCATGGCACTTCAGGCAGCAATCGTTTACGAGAGCAGGTTGCGAATCTCTTTGTGTATGTGGCAGAGGAAGTCGACGTATGAAGAGGTGCCACCCGACCCACGATCCTCCATGAGATAATGCAGAAACACAGGCTCCAGCTTGTCACGCTGTCGAACTATCACCAGCTACATACGCACAGACACATCACGAATGTGTTGCCTCACAAATGCATCGGAACAGTAACTAAACAAGTGAAGTTGTCCGCTCACTCAATATCTAGCCTTGCGGAGTCCTAGTCATACATTATGTATCCGACTACTGCCAGGGGTCCCATTCAAATGACAGAATCAAAATTCACGACTTTTTCAGCACCAGAAAACAAGAAAAACCCATTGACGCACTTAGCTAAACTACAAGCACCTGAGTTATTGTAGTAAGAAAACATGATACATGAATTTAGTTTATGTAAAACACATAAGCGATTCCAGTAATTAAGCGCAAATGTTAAGTGAAAAAATTACGGATTCAGTATCGCGGTTTTTCAGGATAACACCAGAAAAAATCAGGACTTTTTCAGCACCCATGTCCAATTTCAGGACTTTTCAGGTCCTGAAAAATGAAAAGTCAAATTTCAGGACTTCTCACGACAACTGGGAATCCTGTACTGCACCGTGACCTTATAAACTACAAATTAGCACAGTGATTACTCCCGCCTGAGCAATGCTGACACCAATCACCTCGAAAAATCAAACCCATAGTACACTATCATCTAAGCTTGGTCACTGTAATGTTAACACTGAAACAGCTCTGCTATTAAGGGAACTCTGACTAACTGACATGGTAGATAAGACATGGCAGATCTACTGTATTACCTTCATGTGCCTGCGTCTCTCGGTGCGAATCATGCTGATAATTGATTGGACTCGCAATGACAGTGGATTATCAAGCACCTGCAGGCGGGTCTGTAATTCAAACACAAACGTAAACTACTAGTGCAGGATAACAAAAAGTGAGCTGCTACAATAATGTAAAAAAGTTAAGTATTTCACTCAGGTTTCCTAAGATCTTGTTATATCATCATATTGCAATTCTGTTCTTGCTAAAATTTTCTTTTGTAAACCGAATTGTTTGCCGAACATTATTGTACGCAAGTTTCTTCATTCAATGATTTTCTTTCAAGTTCAACCAAGCTGAAAACGTGAAATTAGGCCTTTGAGAACCAATCTGACTGGCGGTCATAGCAAACTGTTACTTAGTACTTACAGCAAACAGAATGAGTGTTTAATATGGCACAGATCATCATCATACCTTATCAATGTCAACCTGTGCAACGGAAGCAACTCCGAGCACATTACGGACCCAGTCAGAACTGGCACCGAGACCAATCCACATCAGCAACACCAGGCCGTTATCTGCAGCAGCAGCAGCAACAACTTCATCTGTAATCATTTTGATGCAATAGCATAATGATTATTCAGTACAGGTTCCTCAGGTTCTGTTTACTAGGTTCAGCTCCCTGAAAATCATTTTGTGAACAGACTTGAAAGTTAGAAAGATCATGCTTTGATGGCAATAGATGTGCAAAATAACAAATCTGTCAAAACACATCAATCATCTGTTCAAAAAATGTTGTATCAACTGTTCACACTAACTGCAGTTTCTCGAAAGCATGCAATGCACTTCACTGAATCCAACCTAAACAAGTTTCGCCAAAGAGGGATCCAACAGCATCATTCCTACAGCTGTAAAGTTACAAGCTCAACATATGAAAATAGACACAAGTTTTGTTGGTTTACCAATCAGATAGACTCCATTATCTTGAAGTCTCTCGTATGAACAGCGAAGCGGCGTGGGCATCCCGGCATCATTCGGATCAACATCGTGCTGCAACAGACACAGCATTCAACAACAAACTGAATTAGCTGCCACATTATATCGTAACCATTAACCACTTTGTGCAAGACAGTTATAAGAAAATTCGAGCACACACTGAGGTAATAGAAAAGTACTGAAAACTTATACAAGAAAGCTAATATCAGAAGTTAATATTGACTTAGTATAGTACAGCTTTTGATGCCAATAATGCTGTGTGGCTCTCTAAACAGAACAGATGTTTTGTAAACAATGTGACCCTGAGTAGTATGAAGAGCCTCGGGCCAATGCTACAGGGTCAGCACTGGGAGGCTGTCTGCAGCCTACAACTCTGCAGTTAAAGGCGATCCTGAGTTTCATTGGATGAAATTGTGATACACAGGCTACATAAATTTATCGAATTCAACAGATATCTGACTGCAGCCAGCCAGCAGAGACACCAAGTCCCTACTCACAATGGAAATAAGCCGTGGATAGAAGTAGACGTTTGAGCTGGTGACGTCCATTGCACTGGCAAGATGCATCTCATAACTACGATCATCTGTTGCTATGTCACCTGAAAATCACAGAACAACTGTGATCTATTATAGGCTGAGGCAGGGGGCATGAACTGCCAAAAATCATTCCTCAAATACACCACTAAAAATATAATAATTAAACGAGAAATTACAACATTACAAACTAACTAGGAAACTTGGTGTGCAGCAATATCAAGTTGAATAACAGATTTTGATACACCCAGGCATCTGTGAAACAGCGACGTGGTAATTACTTTAAACTAATGTAGCTGCATTAACTGTGATGTGATGTACTGTTCAGTTTAGTAATCAAAATAGTATCTATCTGTCATAGATAAACAGACTCGAGGTAATTTGCAACACAATATTAAGAATATACAAGTTACCTAAAAACTTCCCGGTCTGAAAATCCATCGATAATTGTTAAAGACCCCTAGAACCATAATCCAGTAACAACTGTTACTGAAAGTAGAAAACACGGGTGTCTTGTAATAGCAGTTACCTGACTGGAGGATACCACTCTTGATGACACAGTTGATATAGACGGGCAGCAGTTTCATGCACTCGGGTAGAATGAGTTGTCCGGCGGACGACGGTGTGGCGCAGTTCTTACGATAGCATGCTAGCAACTGTGCACACTGCGCTGTCAGAGTTTCACGAACTTGACGTGAGTGAGAGTTGAAACAGTCACGGATTGCTAAAACGCACGCAACACAATTTGGTCAATCAACCGATCAACAGCAACCAGTTATTCAGTAAACACAGGACATATGACTGATGGTGGAAGTAGTAAGAAGGTCCACTTGTATCAAGAAAGTTTACTGCTTTCCGTGAAACAATCTAAGCCCAAAACGAGAAAGATGCCAACCTCCGACCATATTTTGCCTACATAGAAAGTTTCAACTTCACATCTATCATACTTCCTAAGATACCATATGAACAAAAATGTTGCATATAATCACTCAGCCAGCAAACCACACAGCTGATCAGTTCAATCTGACAGCTCACATACTCCGCTGTGCTAAAAACAAGTCTAAATCTCAATGCCAAAGACCATGAGGACATAGTAACTGACATTTTACGACTGAGTCAAAATTATCCTTAGCGTAAGATGGACGGGTTACAGTGAACCATGTAAATCAGCAATGTGGCAGCACACCTTGTTTGGCAATGAAGTTGACGTAGGTGTCCAGTTCACACGAGCGAAACAAGTCGGCAACCTGTGTGCAACAGTTGAAGGCAGCGTTGAGAATACGCAGTCTGCGCCGACCGCCGACACTTGTGTACAGCACGGCTGCCTGCACATAGGCTCCCTCAGCCTCGGACAGCTTGTCGTCATGCTTTATCTCCACCGCCAGCGCAGTGTCTGTGCCAATGGCGGCCAGCTCGACGTCGGTCGTGTTGGACATGTAGAAATTACCATAGAAATCAACTGCACGGATGCCTGCATCATGAACACCGCTTTCTAATGTACGTTTTTCTCACTATGTTACAATTGGCTGCAATACAAAAAGAAAGATGTATTGTTGCATTCACTGCATATACACTGTGAGTCAAAAAACTACATGTCACAACTTCACCCGACATCAATCTATGTTTAAATTCTTTCACTGGCACATTCTCCGGAAAAAATTGCAAAGTTATCATTAAAGACTTCACCACCACCACGCCTACATACAGTTCCGCATTTTTGTGCAAAGCGTAAATGTAAGAAAATTTGCGAATGTCACAACACTACATGTTTCTAGTACACGGGACTGTAAGCATAAAAATGGTACACCAATTTTTTTCACAACTTCTCTAAATGTTGACTAAATGTTCATTTTCTTCTTTCACAAAAAAATTTGCAATATCGTTGGGGTAAGCATAGCAGCATATATTACATGTGCCATGGCAATAAAGCGGCAGTAATCAACCGACCTGTACTGGTTCGTACGCGGACGACAGCATCGAATGCAGCTTGCCTTGTGACGCTTGTTCTCAAGTCAGCAATCAGCATGTCGCCACCAAGATCGGCCTGCAGTGTGCACACACTCACATACACAGTTACACACTCAAGCTAAATACAGCAGCAAAAGCTACACTACGTAAAGTGCAAATTCAGCAAACCAATTACATTCTTGTCTCAAAGTTAGATAAATCCAAAAATAAAAACATCACAACTGCTGTCATAACGGCATAAGTTAGTTTAGTACGAGGATATCCGATGCGCAGCATAAAATGTTTTCAATAACAGTGGACAAATCTGACCTGGAAATAGCTGTACTTGTGGACTTTTCCTCCAGTGAGCCTCGGCACCTCTGAGATGCTGGCAACGTCGATGTATGCGTTGGGAAACAGGAACAGATCCACGGAGCAGCCGGCGGCAACACACTCCTGACCCAGCTTTGTGTAGAAGTTGTTCTGTGGACAGAGAATTGTCTGCACACCAATCGACACAGTCATCACTCAGCTATTGCCATTATCACTACTGGTAGTATTATTAACATAGCTGTTCACGTGCCATATATTGTTCGATAAAATAATGAAGCATCACTATTGATCACTAGTGATTATGAGCTCCTTAACAAAATAGATCAGTTAATATATTTTTATTTCAATTCACACAGTACAGTGCAACATAAAGCAGAGAAGACAGAATATGTACAAAGAGAAACTAAAGCTAGGTAAAGCTAAAAACATGATAAAAAAGCATTCCAGACACACTTGTGAAACTGTCCGTTGGTAACAGAATGTTGCATACAGCAAAAGGTATCTATAATTAATCACAGCAACAAAACTATTCAGAATAAACATCAAAATCTTTTGGCTGATACCATGACACACTTGTTGTCCAAAACGCAACGATCACAATGAACGACTTTCCCAGACTATTCCCAAAATGCAGCCATACGGCCAAATTCTAGGTTTTCTAGACATTTTCCACACACCAACATCAGCATAATGTGCTACACTGGTCAAATGCATACAACTGCCACCTCACCTTTTCCTTCTCTGTCCCAAGCAAGTTTCGGTCGTCACGACTTTTCAACTTGCCGGGAGCTTCGAGCGAAGGCAGCGATGAGTGGAAAATGAACAGTTTGCCGGCACGACCTGAAGACTTGAGTGCATCGAGTCCAGCTTGAATGACCGGACCAAGTACTACCTCGGTCTGGCGACTGTCACTGAATGCCTCAGCGATCTGTGCCAGAACCCTGCCGCACAATGCATAAATCCACTCACAGCATGATAATAGCAACTACAAGCGATCAACGATCTCAAACCTCTGCTCAGAATAGCGGAGTGCTGCGGCTGCTGCCACCTGGCCAACACGACAAATCTAGTAGTTGCTCCTTAGGAACCCACCCAAAAATTTCACCCAAAAACGTGCCAAAAATTACCGAATCTGGATTACGGAACCCTGGATCTGAATCCTGCATCAGATCAGCACCAAAATATGACTGGCCCAATCGCACTCTGCAGAACTGCATCAAAATCCATTCATGACTGGCTGAGATATGCTGCAAATGAAAAGTTTATACCACATTTCCTAACAAGAAAAGACTGACCACCCACTGTGATGCACTGGGTATGCTGTAACTGGGAGCAAGAAGATCTTCAAGTGAACATGGCCTAAATAGTACTCAACGCATAAAACGAACACAACCGTTTGCACAGTACTTACAGTATGACGATTATTACGATTATGGTCATTTAAGTACCACTACTTACATGTCAATCATAGCTTCAGATTCCGACAATTTGACAAGAAAACCATCCAGCAACGGCACGAAGACATCTTGAATGTCCGACACCACTAGCATCTGTGGCTGCGACAGAGAACCCTACACCAGATAAACTCACTCTAAGCAAATATACAATACATAACAGATAGAAATACATTAAACAACAGTACAGTTCTGAGAATGCTGCTAGGAATCAATTGGCACCAGCATGTGCGCAACGACGAAGTCAGAAGGTCAACCAAGCAACTACATCTCTCAGCCATAGTCCAGTCAAGGTGCCTGTCCCTGTTTGGACACATTGCACGAATGCCTGATGAAACAGATGCAAAACAGATCTTAACAGCTTCCTCCGCAGGAAACTGGAGGAGACCACTGGGATGTCCTCGTATTACATGGATGAAAACCATTCAGCAGGATCTGAAATCCAGCGACCTCAATATGGATGACGCAGTTGACTTGGTACAGAACCATCCACTCTGGAAATTGATGTCTACGTTCGGCGCTACGCACTCTTAGTGGTGCTTGCCAGAAATGATGATGACGACAGTTCTAACAGATGCATCAGCAAACAGAGTCTAAGATCCTAGAGAAAAATCATACAATAAAAGGAGTAATTTAATAAACTATATGAACATCCATCAAAATGCACCTTTATTTACTGATTCATTTACATCCCTGCTACCACTGTTGGCTTACTTGGAAATAGTTCTGTTCACTGCTAGATGTCACCACGGCAAGCATTTACATCAATGACAAACCGTTCAGTTCACTGTGGGAATGTCTAGGGGCGAACAGAAATCGTTTCAACGAAGGCAGCAGCCATTGCATAGACACAGCATCGAATCAGCAAATAAAGGTTGTAATTGCAATTATTCTTCCACACTGTGTCCAATATCTTCATATCTTGTTGAGGTTATACTATTTACAAATCACAATGCAAATTAATTATCGAACATTAGTTGTGAATGTGAACATTCACATTCAGTGTTGTTGTAGTTATCTTTGAGCTAAAAACTGTTACATCACAAACACAAGAAGTCCAGGTAGAAAAGATGATAAAAACCAACCTTAAGGTTGTAAAAATGCAGAACGTTGGAATACGTGACAAAGCCGACCCTGATCTCAGATTCTTCATCTTCTGGGTCACTAAAAAGCACAACAAAAACAACTACATGTAAATAACGGTGGACAAAATTTTCTAGCCGTAGGAAACTGAATGTGATGTTTAAGCCAACACAGATCAGACCAGTGCAATAGCAGAGCTTTGCATTAGCCAAATGCCATGTTTGCTATGTATACAAAGCAACAGCATACTTGATCTATGCTACTTCCATAACGAGCTGCAAACTGAGTAACATACAAATAAGTGGAACCGATAATGACTAAATATTTCTACAGTTAACTTTTCAAAAATTAAGAATTCATTATTTCGATTAAAACTACACTGTGATCATTTTCAAAGAATATGTAGGCCCTATGTTTGCTTAGAATTGTTACGACTTACTGAGACAACAGCTGTCACAGAATGCAGTAAGAATCAGTTTCGAACTATATATGTTCATACTCAGACATTCTGTCAAGAAAGTGATGAGCATATTTTTGTTGGCAATATATCCAGCTGCACTCAACAGTGAGGCATCCTATCTACTCTACAATACTTTCTTGTAATGATTAACGGCATTACTCAGTATCTCTTGCAAATTGTGAGGCCACACAAGAAGTCACTGCAAGCTGGATAAGGCCAGAACGAAACCAACTGGCATTAATTATAAACTCTGTATCACACAAAATACAGTTTAAAAGTGGTAAAAATGCAAATAAATACTGCAACAAGTAGCAATACCGTGGCAGGTCGGCAAGAACGGTTTTAATTCTGGTGCAGAGCAGATTGACAAGGCCACTTTTGACACTCTGGTATGAAACGTCAATCATGAATATGTATGCCGGTGCTATTGGCAACTTCCCGTCCTGTACGAACAAATTAACAGCACAATGTGTCACTCTATTTTTACACCGTAAAAAAAACGTAAGGTCCTTCCCGAGCCTTAAGGCCCACAGGGCGGCGCTGATTGCCGCTTCCTTAGCCCTCAGCCAGACACCAGTTTTTACACTGCGAGACCACGGATACGGGGCCTGTGTATCACGCGGTGTGCCTGTTTACGTCCCAGCGGTGAAGCCGGTACCAAATTTTACTGCTTGGCGACAAAGGCACATGTGTGTGAACAACTTGCCTAAGGTCGTTACCCGGCAGTGTCCCGGTGCGGAGTCGAACCTGTGCTCCTGAGTGACCTCAAGATTACAAGTCCGGCACATTACTGTTAGACTACCGAACCACCAGACTTGTTATATTCATCTTTCACAGTAAGTCTCTTTTTCTACCAATACCCCCATTATTGTAATAGAGTTCATTGTGACATAGTGCATTATTAAACTATGTAATACTGTATTACATTGTACTGTACATTCTACTGTCAATACCCTTTACCAACACGTTCATGCAGAGTATTAAAAAGTACCGCAGGCAGAAATATGAAAATTATTATCGCAGCACAGCATTAAAAGTGTGCTACTTTGAAATACACTGGGAATTTGCAGTCATGCTCAAGAAGGACGAATAATTTTTTCCAGTTCTCCATGAAACTGGACATATCAAATCAGCAGACCAACAAAAATATGTCAACAAATATCAGATAAATCTAAAGGAAATGACACAATTGGATGATATAGACCATATGACAACATTTTTGCAGCAGATTCAATCACTACATGTATATTACACCTTATCCTATAATTATAACTGTCATATACAGGGTGGGCCAAAAAAACCGGACCTGTTTGAGTGTTGATAACTCAGCGATGGTCAGTGGCAGAAAGACGTGTGATACGTCAAAAGTTTCAGAATGCTGTAAAGAATAAACGACAAATTTCCACAGTGAAGAATTTAAATATTCTTTGCCTAATTTGCATAAATATTCGTCACCCCCGAAATTCTGCCAAATCTGACTGTAACACATGGATTTAACATAGACATTTGAGCTTTTATAACTAAGAGATGTTTAATTGTTTATTGATGGAAAGGTGCATAATATGCCAAATGTTTCGAAATTGTGTACAGAAGAAGTGTACAACTTGCATGTGTCAGCATTTGAATATTCTTTGACTGATTTACACAAATCTGCCCCACATCTAAAATCATGCTAAATTGGTAGTAACACACGAATTTAAGTAGATTTTCATTCAGCATACAGTGAAATATCAACAATCACTAACACATACGTTGAGTTTAGATGAAATTCGACATAGGCAAGTGCCCAGTTTTTGCATTCATAACCGTCATCAGTCCTTCTAGGCAGCTGATCAATTGCTGAAGTCAACGTGTTCAGGATCAGCTAAGTCCAGCACTCGATTAGCACACGTTTTAGCTGGACAGTTATTGAAATTTTGTGGCCATGCCATCTGTTGCAATGCCCCAACACTGAATAATTCACAGAATTTAAATCTAAATTTTTTGCAGTGAGTTTTTGAGTTCAATGAACTCGGGCACATGGGAGTGCAAACAAATGCCTAATTTCAGGGGTAATGAAGACTTATGCAAATTAGGCAAAGAATATTAAAATGATTTGCTATGCAAGTTGAGCCCTTTCTGTCTACAGCATTCTAAAACTTTTGACATATCACAGGCCTTTCTGTGGGTAACCATTGCTGAGTTATCAACGCTCAAACAGGTCCGGTTTTTTTGGCCCACCCTGTAGTATCATACGGCAGCAAGACCCACACGTCCAACTGTCATATCTTTTGTTCCCATGCAATCAAACCAACAACATATCAACAACATTACAAAAGTTCAGCACCAAAAATAAATCCTACAAATACACTCAGTGAACAAGACCTTAAAAACAGCAATGCAGTTTACGATTATAAAGGCCGAAGCTGACCTTGCAGTAGTCAGAAGTGGCAACAAATTCATATGCGCCAAGACAGAGCTCCGGTCGGTCAAGACAGTCAACACGTCGTCCCGTGTGGTCAAGGTGATTAAAATATTCTGGTGGCACTGAGCATGTAAAAACGACACAACAGATTATCAACTCACTAATAACAATGCACTAAGCGCCTTAACACACATAGTTCAGTTTTATTTAACCGATCTACTTATCATAACCTACCACGCCCATTCAGAGCCACAGTGCGGGCTCAGGAAAAACACTCACGAGGCCGTCATGGCCCTTAAACAGGTGGTGTCTTGGAAGGAAACTTTTTCGAACTTTGCTAGAACTGACAATGGCACATCCTGATGTACCTTTTATCATGCCATTCCTGTTGAAAACTAACGTTCAGTGTTTTACTGCCCAAATCTAGCTTGAAAAAGAATCGGTCAGAACAGGCAGGGTTAGTGCCACAATATTGATGTTAATATTTAGATTTAGGCAGATGGCCTACTTCCTGCTGCCCAACTAACAGCACTAAAGGCAATTATGCAGTTTAAGAAGAAAAAAACTGCACATGCCCATCACGTTCTGACAAATGATTACAGACAATACACACAAAGCTAGAATTGCAACAGCATAACTCTCTGTTTATCAAGCAACAGTATTTAGAAGCATGTGTATAAACCAAATAGAACAGATGTGAAACTATGTGATTCTCACAAAATCATAAAAGTAACTAAAAAATTTTGCCATAAATGCAACATTTTAGAAAATGCCAACAATACAAAGACACAAATGACTATGCTGACAAATACAGAAACCTAATACACCTCTGTGGCATTGCTTTCTATGTTCTTTAAATCCAAAAAAGAAGTTTCTTTATAGTGAATCGTGACATGAGTTAATAACATACCTTCCGTAGTGCATGTACAGAAGCTACACTGGAATTTGCGTCCACCATCGATAAACACCATAAATGGACACATGTAGGCTTTGCACCGGTTACAGCGGACTGGACCCATCTGACCAAGGTCCACCACCGGCAACGGCATCTGCAAAGAGTCACATTCATTTATACTACTAATAACACGTCCAGCTTTTAATTATCTAACAAAATGTTTTACAGTTGCATCATCTTAGTTACCCTATCTTAGGCCAGACTTCAGTTTAAACTTCTTGGAATTAAAGAAATAGCGGACTTTAGTTGTCAGATGCTCTTGATGTTATCAAAACACCAACCTACGTGTTTCGAAATCCTAATAAAAGACAAAAAACAAGCAAAATAAATAAATGACAAAATAAAAATAAACAAATTGAATAAAAAAATAAACACTACATGTTGTAACAAACGACTGGATTATTCAGAAATATAACTACCCACCATACACTGGGAAAAGAATTAGACACAGACCAAAGACATACAACGCACAGGTCCATTGTCCAAGTACAACGCTAAAAGTAAGAAACACATACAGTAATGTACACAGACAGCAATTACGTAACACTAGTTAAGCAATACAGTAAGAAAATTTTGCATAGCAAACTGTTTCCGCTTACCTCATCATGAGCAATTTCCGAGAACGGGGAAAGCACCAAAGCAAACGGCATGTGCGCCTGTTTCAGCAGGTCATTTGTACACGGAATATTATACATTGTCGACCGGAGAAAACGAGGACTGCAGATTCCTGCACAGTTTCACCAGCAACATTTTACCACTAGCAGATTGCAAAATTTCACGAAATCACAACCTTTAAAGGTTAAAGGTGGTGATATAGCTCTTTACGGGAAGCCCATCTCAGAGCTACAAAGCATCGCTTGACATACGAGATCACACAGTGTTACCTGCCACCTGACACAGGTAAATGCGCCCCGCCTTAACTCCAGTGAGATAGACTGGTACTCAATTTACCTACCCCGGAGGAATGCAAGGCTGAGTTGACTAGATGGCTGGTAACATACCGAGATGGTTTACCTGCTGTCACCCATCCAAGTACTAACCTGGCCTGGCGTTCAGTAACTTTGATGATCAAATAAAATGCATTACCGCTACGCCACAACACCAACCCTAGTGTATTGTTGACATCTTGACACTTCTGCTGCCTTCTTCGAAACGACTGTCCGTCAGCTATCGCTGTAGCCGACAGCAAGTAGTCATAAATATGAAAAAAGTTCAAAGAAACCCTGGTCTTGGCTCATGAACTTGTGTTCTTCTATGACTACATACTAGAAAAAGGTGGTAATCTGAAAAATTAAAGTAACCTATTAGTTAGCATTTCGAGCTATGAGTCTATACAAAAACATTTTATGACTATCAGACAAACTGCCATACAAAGAAATAACACATACAATGCAACGCCTTATGTGACTGCAGGCATGTGACATTAAAAAAACACACAAAAATCTACACATAATATCCCGGAAAATGCCCCCTCGTCTACTTAGTTATTACTTATTCATTACGAAAACATTTACGGCAGGCGGTATTACACACAAAAACACCCAATAAGTGTAACAAGCCTACAAAACACATAACTGATAACACATAGTTGATTTTCAACTCAAAGAGAATGGATGGGTCTAAACAGCAGCTCTTTTCAGACTATTTAACTCAGATATAATATGAACAAATAAAGCCAAATTTAATGCGACAGGTTTTTGACAAAACGCGACAGGTCGCTATTGGACACCTTGATCGTCAACAGTAAAATCTGTAGTGACCAACGGAGGAACAGTTCCCTTCTGACCGGTCTGAAAGACACCGCAGCGATTTCTTCTGTCATCTTCCATCACTTGTATCTACCATTTCACATCCATCACAGATTGAACTCGATTCATTCAATAGACAATAAAACAAACACTGAGAACTTAAATTACTTCCAGCAGAAGCAGAGCAGATTATACAATACACATCAAAGCATAAAGATCAACTGAAAAAAGACTGAATAGCTATCGTGACTGTTGTATGGCCAGGGCAGAACTTTTGTCTGTTGCCAAACCAAAAGTGAGAACAAACATCCAATGTAAACAACCAAAAAATCCCCCAAACTCCCTGTGCACAGAAACTGAAAGGTTGGCATCAGTTTAAATACCCTACCAAGGTATATCAAATTCTAGAATGGATACAATGCACTTACCGGGCTTGGCATTTGGTCGGGATCAAGCTTGCGAGGAGGCAGCTGAGACATGGGTCCCGCCAACGGAGTACCAGCTGCAGCAGGGGCGGATGTGGGTGCATGTCCTGGCTGCATCACACGTGGAGGAAGTTGCGATGAGCCGTAGTTATAAGCAGTTGACATCCCGCCGGCATTCATTTGTGAATGTGGCGATGGCGGCGGCGGCGGCTGCGCTGAAAACTGACTTGAACCACCGGACATCACGGCACTCGCAGGTGGACCCTGGCTAGCAAAACCAGATGGCGGGTGAGATTCCGGCAACGGCGCAAAACCCATGTTCATCATTGTCTGTGGCCCGGGATTGACTGGCGGTAGATTCTGTGGCGGGGCACCCGGCTGATTCATCGCTGGCGGTAGCTGACCTGATGTAAAAGAACCCGAGACTGATGGTGGTTGTGGCGGTAAACTATGTGGCGGGGCGCCGAGCTGATTCAATGATGCTGGCGGCTGATCTGGTCTAGAAAGACCCGACACCAGTGCCGGTGGTAAGTTCTGTGGTGGAACGCCTGGCTGAGTTATCCCTGCCGGCAGCTGATATGCTCCTGGTGGACCTGGCATCGGCTGTGTCAGCTGAGCACCAAAATACTGCATCTGTGCAACACAGTAACAACCTTTACGTGAGTAAGTAAATTTATACAGCCATATGATCCAACAGCAATAATATAGGATATAGATATTGCATTTACGAGTTTGTTCATGGAAAATGAACGATTGCGGATTAAAAAATTGAAAAAAATTGACTATTTTCAATGTTTTGTTTGAAAGACTTGCATCAAGAACTACAATGTTCTGAGGAAAAGTTGTTCTGTGAAAGAGTTATCAGTTAAGGTCTCGCCAACAGTGTTGTCCATGTCAGACACATATGTAAGTGCAAGTAAATTAAATTAATTAAATTAAAGTAAATTTTCGCAGCACACAATGATGGCAAGAAGCCCATCAAAGCTAAATACAGTGAAATATGACGATAAGATACGTTTTATTGAGAGAGAAATTAGGCAACTTTATATACTGCACAATGTGGGCAAGAAAACTGCAGAATACGAAAGTTGGCTGGGGCACTACAACAGCCTATAAAAAAGTTCTCAGCTGGTGATGAAAAAAAACATAGAACAAGCTAATTGAAGCAATAGATAACATGACATGACAAAAAATTTGAGCTAATGCTCACGAGACACACAAAAGCCTACAGCAGTTCCTGTTCGCAAACTGTCAGTCTACCTCCAGCCATTTTGTCCCAGTTCAATCTTGGAGTGCGCGCTGCAGCAGAAGATCGCAAAAATCAATAAAAACCCCTTATTTTGGAAGTTCAGGGTCTTTCAAAGTCATCGATGTTGATACAACTGAAAAGCTCGTCACTAGTGCTTGTTGTGATAGGCAGCATACCCATGCCTATCTGCAAACGTTTCCACGAAAGACTGGCCAACAACAGTAAAATAATGACTTTTGCAGGGGTATCGCTCTTTGATGCCCTCCTGTGCAGGTTTCCTTGAACCTAGAAAATCGAGACCTGGACCATCAAAATCTACGTTCAATGCTAAAAATTTCATATGCAGCTTCTTCATCATTTCAATGCTTACACTACTTATTTACATCCAGCACTGTATCTACAGCAGATTAAGAAGTTGATAACTGACACTCAAACATGACCAAATTAATGAGTGTTCTGTCAGACACCATGAAATTGTGTTAAACCACCATCTGCAGTGTACTATAAGTGTGTTTAACACTAAGTAAGTAAGTAAGTAAGTAAGTAAGTAAATTTAATTTATAAAGCGTACAATGTCAGCAAGAAACTCACTGAATCTGAGGCGCTGAGGTAAGGAGTGAGGCGGGCCACTAGACATGGCTAGATGTTGAAAAATAGAATGTTTTGAGTTTACAACGGAAGGAAGCTATTGAACAGCTATTGCGGATGTCAAAAGGAAGAGAATTCCAAATAGTAGGGGCAGCTACAGAAAAACTTATCCCACCCTAGACCATGGCTTAACATACATTGGCAAATACGAAACACGTTAAGACTTGACAAGAGCTGGAGTGGACGTACTTGCTGAGGCATGACTGGTGCGCTGCTGCTGGGAGGACCTTGTGGAGGAACAGGTCCAGCAGGTCTGTGAGAGGAAGCCGGCGGTGTTGGACCCCAGGCCGGAGACACATTGGGTGGTCCTGTAGCTTTTACCGACTGACTCAACGGCAGTGGTGGCTGACTGCTGGTGTTTGAAGGAGCGGCACCACCATGAAACTACATGTACGTGCATCACATCAACTACTCTGCAGCAGCTATCAACACCCACATATAAACACATCTTTCGACTTAGAAAAACATGTTGGTCCAGTACCAACATATATCAAGCGGCCTTTCAACTAAATCTGTACAAACCCTAATTCTGAACTTTTCAACCAAACATTCCAAAAATTAGCACACTGGTTACTCCTATCCTGAGGAAAGTTGACTAATTTTTTCACACCTTTTTGTTATGCACGAGAGCTAGCATAGCTAGAGCTATAGCGTGTATTAGCTAAGATAATTCTGTCTGTCCGTTTATCCATCCGTCCGTCCTGGTGTCACATCCGAGAACCATTCCAAACCCAGGTGAGATAGAGACTTCGGGTCTTCACCATATGGTAGCATAGTGTCTCTAGTATTTCGTGACAAAATTTCATGCCACTGGGTGAAAGGGGTACCCACAAATGAGAGGGCGAAAGAGTGGCACCCCTCCTAAAAAAGCGTTATTCTACCGCTATTGGCTTGTCTAGCATGAATGGTTGCAGATAGGCACAGACATGCTGCTTATCATAACAAGCACTGGCGACGAGCTTCTTAGAAATGTCAACATCGATGATCTTGAATGACCTTGAACTCCCAAAATAGGGGTTTTTAGTGATTTTGTGCGATTTTTAGCTGCAGAAGAGTGAATCGCGACGAAGTGGACGGAGACAGACCAAGATTACTTGCGAACAGGAACTGCCATAAGCTCTCGCGTGTCTCATGAGCATCAGCTCAGACTTCTTGTTTTTTTTTGAGTTGGCACCCTGGACTGAGAGAACATGTGGACCAACAGATATTGTCAGGCCAGACCTGTACTGCAGAATATCTGAATGACCTCAGTCCTCAGTCCACATAGTTCAAAATGCTCCCATTAAGACTGAATAAAGACATAAGTAGTTTCTTAACAGCACGTCAGCACATAAAGGCCATTTTATGTCATAAAAATAACACGCAGTAACCAATTACATATTGTAAACAAAACCAGTGTGTAAAACCAATGCTATCTACCAACGATAAAGCGTAACTGGCATCAGCTATGAATCAAAAAAAGTTAGTCACTAGAACTGTTATATTACATACTGTGTTTCAAAATTACATACGCATCAAGCCACGAGCAACAATTACCCTCACCGAAGAATCCAGAACTAAGTAAGTAAATCTGAGCATCAGTCAGGCAACAACAGAAGTCACTGCTAACCTGCCAGGGACTGTTGGCATCTGTCAGACTCATAGCTCCAACCTGACCTTCCAGCTGAAAACAATTAGAAATAATGGTACATATAGTAACACAGCAACAAGCACATGCATGATGATTTAACAAGCAGCTTCCAGCTAATGCAGACCACTCCATGATCCAGCTTACACGACGTGTACATGTCATGCGACCCAAGTGTCTGTAATCCGTTACTGCTGGATTTGTTTAGTTCAACTTGAAGTTTTTGAAATATACGTAAGATTCGTGTGTATCCATTATGTTCTACCTAATCATGCAGCTGTTTTCTTTCTGCATCTGCAATATATTCTTAAGTGACAAAGTCTGGCCCAGAGACAATACCTGGCCCATTATGCGGCATGTGGCATGCAACATACATCGTATAAGACAAAAATGAGAAGAACTGTGACGACTGACTGATCGTTTGAACATCTTCTGGTAATAACAGAGATAACGTTTGGCACAGTTCAGACTTACAGAGCCTAACAAAACGGCTTTCATATCCGAAGCTCTCTCGAGCCACTAAACTGGTCCTAGAAATGACAATTAAGAATTTATAATTTAAGCTGTGTTAAACTCCGCCCTATGATGACAATGCAAAGAGGAAACAGAATGCAAATCACTCACAGATGCTGGCAGCTGGTGTGCAGAAGAACCAGGGGGCCGTGGTGGTGGCACAACACCTGCTGGTCTCAAAGCAATGTTGCCCCCAGGCACTGCGGAAATGTTGCCTCCTCCCGGGACTTTAGCAATGCCCCCAGAAGGCATCTGATGCATATGCTGGCCTACTGATGATGCTGGAATGCCTCCGGGTCCAGCAGACAGTCCGTGAACTGGCTGTGGTGGTACAGCGGGCTGTGGAGGGAAAGGAGGCAGAGTACTTGATGCCAATGGGGGAAGTCGACTAGTGGCAGGCTGAGAAGGAAGACCAGCAGACACGGGTGGACCGCTGAAACTGTGCAAACAACACACATGCACGGTATTCTGTACTTAGGTTGATGCTGCTTGAAATTTTTTTAATCAATTAACCTTCAAAACTTAACTCTAATTAATCGATTATCTCAAACAAGTTTTGTGATCAACCGGGGAGAGACCATGAAAACTCCAGAATTCAACCACTGGTTGCAGAGTTATCAGTTGAAGTTGTTACCTTACATAAACCAAGGCAAAATTGAAAAAGTGACAAAGATGCAGTCCATATATGTTTAGTCAAACTACTAGTCAGATCATGAGGGCTTGTAAAGTGCAAACTGCAAACCTAACACTAAACAAGTAGTACACAACTACAATCTTGAGAGTGCATTCCAGCATTTGACCATGGTCAGACATAAAAACATACTTCCTCATCTTTACTCAAGTCAGGCCAAATGCAGAAAAATGTTGTCATGTCCTTGTTTGTGTTATTTTAAACGCTGAAAAGTACCTGGCAGCAGGCGGAGGAAAGTTCTCTCCTTGGAACACACCATTATGCATCGGAGGCACTGGTTTCATGCCCATCACACCTCCATCTGGCACAAATCATAATACAACCACAAGTCTTTGAATGCATCACAGTTCAGTTTCACAAACAGTGTGATGTTAAGCAGTTAACTAAAAAATATGCTGGCAAGGTGCTGCCATGTTTTGTGGCTGTCCACCTCAGGGTTGTGACACCCAGGGAGATACCCAAAAACCCTATGCTTTCAGGATTTATCACCAGATGAATTGTGTCTAGTGCTGTATTCTGCAACAGCTGCAGAATGACATACAAGTGTAGTGAGCAAAAAATATTTTAAAAAGAAAACATGAAACAAAGATATAGTGCAAATATGCCTACGTTTAGGCTTCCATTGATCCTTTTTTCAGTTTTCCCTGACTTTTCCTCATCCACTTTAAAATCCCCTGACTTTTCCAGGTTTTTGCCAGGTAAGCACTGGTCACCCTAAAATAACCCGATAAATCCCAAAAAACCACTGAGCTGGGCATTTTTAAAAACCCATTAGAGTGGGGTTTTTAATTGTTTTTTTGCAACTCTGGTACACCTGAGCTGTGCAACCCTGAACCGTAATCTTTAGAGTGTAGAATGGAATGTTCGCACCTATTCTATCTTTTCCACAACTTTGTATTCAAGTTATGAACCCATACGGGACATAGAGACAGACAGACAGACAAACGGACACTACCTATAATGTGGCCTATTACAATGATCGCAAGCTACGGACACTGTCTGAAATTACCAGATGTTGGTGCAAAGCCAGCTGACGATGGTGGCTGGCCAATCTGCTGAAACAAAGCAGGAGGTCGCTGGCTGGGAGCAACAAACTGCGAAGCAGCTGAAGAATAAGGCTGATTAGGTGGAGGAGGTGGATAGCCTTGCTGTGGCTGTCCATTCATCATCTGCATCCCAGAGTTCACCTGCATCCAAATGACCTGCAGAGTAATACAGCATGCGATAAATAAACAAAATACTACAGTACAGTTGGTAAAATACTCACACCTCATCTATGCTGCTTAATAAGACACAATGTGTAATGATGAACAGCAATTTGAGATGTTAATGGTAGTAGCTTATGGATATGAGGTGACCATGGTGGCTAATTGGGGCGGTAATATGTCTGCTGAGTGCTCGGTGAGTCCAAATGTTTACTGGTGATGCTGGTGCAGATAACGGATCAGCACAGCGTGCTGTGGAATTATTAGCTCATGCTAATCAGATTCCACTTTCAATACTGCAAAGAACTTCTGGTCATGAGTCTCACACACTATCTTCTCACACCTCTATCTTCACAACAAAGTGAGTGCAGCAACCGACTTAACCCATTTTATAGTCTGCAAAAACATGCACATCGATAGCTATGAAAAGACGATATACGTTTCCTTTACATCATCCTTCTTGTTCGTTTTTGGAACACATGCCAACTTAAGTATGTTGAAGGCTTTGGCACAGTATGCTAGACAGATGACGCTAGACTGGTGCAGAAATAAAGTACAAACAAGTTCTTCTGTGTGTTAAAAAGAGCTATAACATCCTATGCATAATTTGCACACATACTCCGTTGACAGCTAACATATTCAGCAATAACAATTTTCAGTCAGTAAACTGTACTATACAAAAAAAGATTCCTTCTGCAGACCATCACAAAATATACATATGTTCAAACTACGGTACTTAGGAATAGTATGTCCAATGGCAAGTGGTACCTTTGTCCCATGAATTCTACAGAGCGCTTGACCACCATGCTCACAAGTCTCGTTGTATATTGCAGGAGAAGAGAGTAGGCTAATTTTCATCGTTTTGGTAGGGTTACGTTTGCTTGATTTAGTATCAGGCTAATAAGTGACCCGCATTTAATAACTGTATTATATCAACTGGCATTTTAACTTAGCGTGACAAATGTGCAATGCAAATACTGTACGTTTGTTGTTGCGATGGACAGCTCTAATATAGTGGCTCTGTCTGCTCAGGTATAGGCCTAAATATCCGCGAACTATTCACGGCAGTGGCAATATTGTCCTTGATCGTGCGATATAATGCAAGACTTTCTTAATTAGGCCTACCTGAACAGACATCTTGGTTGTTGCCGCAGCGGCAACCGTTTTGTGAGTAGGCCTATTTGAGCTTAATTTTTTTTAGCTGTCTCTGCTGTAATGGTAGCCCACCAGGTGAAATATCGCAGTAGGCCTTCTTAATGACCTAGGCTACTTTCCCAGAGTTGACCTTGCATTCATGTGTGATGTGCCAACTTACGCTCGTGAGTTAACGTTTTAAAAGTTGAGTTGAAGACGTCAATATGTGATTACTTTGCCGACTGCGTGACCGCGCCGTTTGTGATGTGCCGATGTCGATTCCATGAGGAGCCACCGAGCCAGAGACACTTCTCTATTTTAATTATCACCTAGTTCTGCACCGGGACATCGTTCATAATTTTTCTTTACGCACTCAGCACTGCCGGCATGTCCACAACCACTACTGGTCCGAAGTCTTCAACTTGTTGAAGTTTGACCATACGCCGAAGAAGAAAACTCAAAAATGCAAGCCTAAGCTTACGCGAAATTGATTATTTGATTTTATTTGAATTTTGCGGAGTGCGAAATGCGGATAAAAACTAAGATGTAATTTGCGGAACGTTCCTCAGGTGAAATTCCGCAATATACACTTTTTCAAATTTCTGCATTCCGCAATCCGCATTCCGCAAAGTACACCTTCCCCTCACGGGTTCCACGCAGGATCGTCTGTAACACAACATAAACAAAACCACATACATATGTACCTGACAATAGACTAAGACGAAAATATCGCAATATACAGAAATGACTAACTGTCAACTAACTTCACGGTAACATATTTCTGTAACTTTATAGCAAAAAACGCACACTCTTTCAACAAATCCACGTACCCGGTATCCCGGATGTACGCATGCGCATCGTTGCCACGTACTAGTTACGCTGATTCACTGCCCCCTGAATTGCACTTTTTTACAGGCCGTCAGCATAGCGGCATGTTATGCAGATGCCTTGTTTTAGCGATGGTAAAAGGTAAAGGTCTGTCTGTGCGGTCGTCACTCTGCTGCGCCATCAAAACGCTGCAATCTAGGATCACTGTTTGCTGCCAGAAAGACTAGTTTCAGGATCGGTAAATATATTGCGGAAATTAACTGGCATAAGAGCAATCTCCTTCATTTGCCGTCTACATTGAACTGTATTTCTGTATACCTAAAAGATAAAAGTTATAAAACGCTTACCTGAAACTTTTGTAAGAATTCATTTAAATGTTTCTTGTTTGCTATATGTACTAACAGTGCATCAAGCTATATAGCGTGCTATTTATATATGAAGCCTTGTCATAATAAACACCGAGTCCTAGATAGGCCTATAGCCAGGACCAAGGAAACTTGTACTAATAGAAGCAAGAGGCTTCTATTCAAAGGTTTATTGTAAGCATTCACTTAATGATAATAATAAGAAGAATAATCACCATCATCATCATCATCATACTCACACTTTCTTAACGAATTTTATGCATCAATGACACAAAAGCAACAGCATCAGAAACTTATATTACTGTCTCATCAACAGAAAGTTTTCACAATCACGAATCATCAGAAAAAAACTGCCCAGTACAAATACAGTTGAAAAATGAAAAAAAATAACACGATCAGGAAATGGCGATATCTTTCAGCACATTTTGGCTTCTCACATGATCCCTCAAAACAAACATGCACACAAAATTGTAACACAGTAAACCTACCTCACATACAGCTGCATAAGTTTCTGTCATAGCAAGTTGATCTTGAATACCGGGAACAACTAACGAATGATTATATATAATAATACCTAATAACAAAGAAGCAACTGCACAAAGCAGACAGACAACAAATCAGCCTTTCAATATAATAGTCAATCACTGTTGTATAAATGTAAAATTCACATTGATCAATTAACGATTCTGTTATATATAGTGACCCAATAAAAATAAAGCTCCCAAATTCTGGTCATAAAAGCATCAAAATTCTTTCATCGATGTACTCTGCAGCAAATTTGCAATTAAGTGATAATTAAAGGCATCACCACACTTAAACCTGTCACTACGAGGGCCATCCCAAAAGTTTCCGGCCTCAACATATTAGACAACAATATTTTCCTCAATCTATACATCAGTGAAATGCACATCTTTTACTGACTCATATAAGTCTGCTGTGGACAGACGTCATTGTAATTTATGACGTCATAAAGCATTAAATAGACACGATTTTTAGCGACAGCGAAAGAGGCTTGAGTCATTCCTCATCGTGGATAGCAGACACCACCATGATCGAATTTCAGATTTCAAAATAGATAATAGTCATTGGGGGTCAGGTCATTATTGTACGCATAGTGGTCTTAGTGTACTAAGTCCTAGTCATGAACAGGCAGCAGGGTAACTGTCGACTTAGGACTGGAGTGTAGTGCCGAAATTAGGGAACTAGGGCGTGGGGCTCGCTTTCAGCTCCCTGCCCATCAGGTGCCCATGTAACTAGTTACAAATCTTGATTGGCCTTTCATCAACACAACAGATACAATTATCAGATACACTTTCGATAAAAAGCGAAATGATATTATTTGCGGCTAGCACAGGTAAGGCTATTGTATACTCACAGACACGAATAAAAAATTCATAAACGTATTTGTCAGGGCTTTCATGAAGTCAGATGCCACGCATCCCCATGTTGGTAAGTCCAGCTACAGACTGAAAAAGTTTCACGCAACTACCAGCCTGATTCAAATGCTGCTTGCGTTAATGATCCAAATCGTTTCAGCTTATATATGTTCTATGACATCATAAATTACAATGACGTCACTTTCACAAGCTGCTGATAAAAATAGGCAAGGGAGGTCAGCTTTACTGATGTGTAGACAAAAAAAGTTTTTGTCTAACATACTGAGACTCAAAAATCTGACTGCCCCTCATATTTGCATGAAACCGTAGTTCACTCAAATGCTTTAATTTGAGGCTAACACAAATTTCAGCTATTCACATATTCACATATGCAAATAAGAAATCCATATGCATATTTGTCAGGGTTTTCACAATATTAGATACCACGGGGCCCCACTTTTAAAAATCTAGCTACAGACTAGAAAATTGTCGAGCAACAGCTAGCCTGATTTTATGCTGTTTGCGTTAGCGCTCCAAATCATTTCGGTTTAATGCTTTTACGTCATAAATTACAATAACATCATACCCGCAACAGACTCATTACAGTTTGTAAAAGATGTACGTTTCACTGACGTATAGATTGTGGAAAATATTACTGTATAATATGTCGAGGCAGGAAACTTTTGGGATGATCCTCGTACGCTGCCACAAAAATCTATTCAGCTTCAGAATAGCTGAATTATAAGGTCAGTGACCTTTCACATACAGTTAATAATTGATGAAGTCGACTGTATGAAAAGTCTCAGAAACTTACTTTTTTATGCACCACCTGTGAGGCCCCTCAATTAACTAACAACCACTCTAACCAGATCAACACAGTTTAACACATGATAAGCTCCGATTATTTCTCACAATCTGCAAGTAGTCACGGAAAATGTGCACCGACACATGGAACCAAAAAAACAATTTCAACAAATGACCAAAGTTCGTTACAAAAGCACAACTTCCTTTATCATTACAGACTTCAAGTCACACAATTGTTCAGTCCTAGATTTTTATTATTTGTAAATAACTTAAAGAAGTAAAATAGCTACCAATATGTTGTGTACTCCACTCTACATCCAAAATGCACAAATAAAAATCAGGAATAACGTGCAACATTTTGTTTTCGTCAAACCAGAGATACTCCAGGTAAAGCCTGCGCTCGTCATCAACCTCAGCACTGGCTGTAAATGGCTCTCTATGACTGGCAACCAAGCGTTCCCTGTCGCCGCAGCAAGAATTTGGAACTTGGAACAGTCTGCCATCAGAAGTGACGTCCGCAAACTCCTTGAAAAACATTTGCGACTAAACTTAAGACATATTTGTTCTGCTCCTGATTTCCACGATTGACTGTAAATTGACTGGAGTGCCACAGGCATATTTTTCACTTTGAATTTAATTGTATTGCATTGAACGGTATTGTATTCGTCAAATTAATACTCTACAGGTGTAAATTTATTATGTACAGTATATCTAAACTAGAACGCAGTCAGAGACCGCAGACCTCCGCCAACGCCATGTTGTTCGCCAGGTGGCATCACCATGTTCGGTTTGGTAGCGGTTTCCCTTATGCCCCATTTAACGCAATGTTAACGAAAATTTCAAAGTGATCCAGAATCCAGGATTCCTTCCGGATCACTCCCAAAATTGAAGCACTTGCAGTTTTTGCCATTCCCGACATTCCCAGAAAATTTCAGAAAGATCCGTCCATAACTTTTTCAGTTATCTTGCTAACAGACAGACAGACAGACAAACTTTGGCAAAAACATAACCTCCTTTGCGGAGGTAAAAATATGTGTAGCAAGAAATTGCACACAATGCTGAAATCACACACGCACAGACACAATGTTCACAAATTGACGCAAGATTCAAGCTGACGAAGTTTTTGCCGCAACCGTGCGCAGAATGTCAGCTGCAATTTCTGCAGCTCTCGAGTGAGTTGACGGCGAGTTCAGTATTCTATGGATGACCTCAAGCCCACCTTCGCTGACCAGCAGCGAGCAGTAACGATCTCCTGTAGCACGCAACAGTAATGCGAGTAACAGTCTCAAACTTTCCTAAGAATTTTCACAAGTCTTTATTCGTATCTTCCCAGCTTAAGTCACTTTAGAAATCCTAAGAATATTTCCTATCCAAATTCTTGACAACGTTCTTTGCATCGCAAAGTCTAGGTCCACTAGTCAGATGTGCTTATGTGGACCATGTGACTCAAGGGCCCACAGTTTTCAAGTTGTATACATTAATTTTCTAACCTCGTGCTACAACAATAAATCAGCATCATTCGAAAAAGTATTTATAAGTTAATTTTCACACTAACCGTTAAGGTTACAGACATGCTGCCATGCCCACAAGGCCCAGAGCTGCACGGCTGTGTTGGCATTAGCACTGAGCAGTGGAAAGAATGGTCCAAATGATCTACAGGCAACAAAACCAATATTACTACAACAACAACTACTACTACTAGCAGTAACATTACATGGCCCAGAGTGGAATGGCCATTGGCCATGTATGAGTAGCACTGTGAAGTGGAAATATGACCTGAATTACCTACAGCCGAGATACAATAATTAACCAACTGTGACACACTGCCAACAATGCCATTGCCAAAGACTAATGCTGCTGTTGTGTGGCCACTACTACTATTAGTACTACTATCTCCTACCACACTCAATCTAGACGCAAAGTTTCAACTTCAGACCTGGGGCCAAATGTTCAAAATTTCTTAGGAAGATCTTTGGAAGACTTCTTTTCCAAAGAAAGTATGCGGATTTTCGAAACTTCATTGGAAAATGTCTTTGGAAGAATGTGAGAAGATCTTCCAAAGAAGATTTTGAGAAAGGGTGCACAATTTTCGAAACTTCTTTAGAAACTTCTTAGGAAGAATTGGGGCAAATATGTAAGAAAGCACTAATCTTGTCCTACACGGAGAAAGCTGTGTACTAAAATGAAATTTGCAAAAAAACAAGGAATTGCTGACACTTAGCTTGGATGTCATATGTGACGTCATAGGTTATTTGCGTAACACTGCGGTAAAATCAACAATGAGTAAGTAAAGGAAATCAACGTTTGGTCAACTTAAAAAATGAAGCGGTGTGTAAAATGCATTTCCAGTGGATGTGCAAGAAGTTTTCCTAAAAAGTTTTGATTATGTCACATGGTTGGTACAAGGGCATATGACTGGTTGAACTAGTTTAGAAAAGTAAGAAAAGAAGAAGTTCTTTGGAAACGCAAAGAAAGCCGTCGCAAATTCAGAAAAGAAAACTTCTTTGGAATTCCTAAATCATCTGACATAGAAAGATCTTTGGAAAATATCTTAGGAAAGTTTCGAAAATTTGGCCCCTGTTCTAGATCCTGAGATATTGTTTACGTCGATCACCCAGTCAGCCACCCACCAAGTTTGCTCAATATGAATGCACCACACAGCCTCGTCCCAGCTGAGAAATCTCTGTTCTATTTAAAGGTCCATGGCCACGGTCAAACTCACTCGCGCAATTTCTGTAGATTTAAATTAGACATTTAACTTCGCATATATAATATGTCGATTTAAGCTTTATAAATATATGAAATTAATGCGTGAATTCAAACGAAATGCGGCATTACGTTACGTTATGCGAAATATTCTAATCTGTTAGTGCCCGCAGTGACGTCATGACCCTAGCCCATATAGATCATGAATATTAATGGCTAGCCGACGACGTCATCATTCTAGGCTAGGCCATAGCCTATAGACGTCATGAATATTAATTCATGACGTCTATAGGCTAAACTCATGACGTCAC
>Ga0209367_1000408_pt1 | contig 41298 bp, 28 predicted proteins | sample WorMetLIZISLAND2_FD_187412 | JGI IMG/M metagenome (GOLD analysis project Ga0209367, IMG submission 187412) | Marine gutless worms symbiont microbial communities from Max Planck institute for Marine Microbiology, Germany - Olavius geniculatus... ...
AGTTAAGTAAGTAAAAACACTTAACAAAAAGCCCAGTGCCACACAGGACTGGCCGAACTCACATACTGAGTTTCTTTATTCTCAGATTGTAAACAAAAATAAAGTGACGCTCAACAACTGAACAGTTAGACGCCAATCTAAGACACGCCACACCCGGCTGTCCGTGACATAACAGTTATTAACAGACCAATAAATCTAACACTTCTCCACTCTAACAACCTTGCATGTTCTACAACACACTTGAACTGACAAAATTATACTCAACTGATGAGTCCAACTGCTAGGATAATACATGTAAATGTTTCTTTACTAGCCTACGTATACATAAGTATATTATGCTTAGTTTACGTGTTGCTATTTAAAATCCATTAATCATCCAAAGTCTGTTGCAAGCACACATGTCCTATGTCTCATCAGAAAACTAATGTAACACAGCAAAAAATGCAATAATGTGAACACCATCATAGTAATCAAATCATAATGTTGTTCAAAATCTACTTCAAACTGTTGTTTCATGTTTAATCAAAGGTACAATTTACAGAGAAAAAACTGAAATCATAAATCCTTGGGGGTCCGTAGACCCCCCGACCCCCTAAATGATGCTCCTGGCCGTCAAACTGCTAATAGAAGCCTCCGGCTTCTATTAGAACATTGTCAACCTGTCACACCAAGGTAATACACTTTTTCTATGGTTAGTGTGTGCAACAGTATTATTACAATACAATCTAGAGCGAGTGTACTGCACATACAATTACTAATCACTACTACTACTACAACTGCTAGTACACTTACAACAACAACTACTTGGATGTCCAGCTTATATTGGAGACCCGGCTTATATTAGGGACCCGGATTTTATTTGAGACCCGGCTTCTATTAAAACATCAGACTTAGACCCCCAGCTTGTATTAGAGACCCGGCTAATATATGAGACTCGGCTTGTATTAGCAGTTTTATGGTAATGACACTGTCTTATTGGTATCTAGAATTATTTCCAGCACGTTTCTCATTTTGCCAAATAGTCCTAACTGCTTAGCAAATATTCAAAAGAATTAATTCAATAAAAAAACCTTACTGAAAAACAAACTAGTCATGTAACTTCAGTCCTAAAATGTCAATCAGACAATGTACTGTGCTACAGCTGCAATAAGTCTGAAACTAAAAAAAAGTGATATAATGTGATAAATGATTTGCACTGTTAAACTGCCAGTTTAATCTAGCACAAAAACTGAAATAGGTAAAAACGTTTTAAATACAAATACAAGAAATTTGAACTAATGCTCACGAGACGCGCGAAAACCTATAGCAGTTCCGTTTCAGTAGTTTAGCTAAAAATTGGGATGTTCATGCTAAGTTACAAATACCAAATTCTCTATCTGGATTGCATAACGTTATTTCCGTGGCGCCACCTTGTGAATGATATAGACTTGTGTTGCAGCCCAAAATCGCCAAAAAAATCCATAAACCCCCTATTTTGGCGTTCAAGGTCATTCAAGGTAATTGAATTTGGTGCCAATCGAGAGCCTGTATATGACTTCCCATTAGTGATTAATAGTAACCTAGGCCTTATCTCGCACCGTTACTGAGACACAGTGACTTATTGGCAAAAAATCGCAAATTTTGCCCACCCCCTTTGATTTAGCACCCTCGTTCAAGGTGACCCCCTTCAAAGTTATGGAAAAGCTTTACGGTTCCTGAAACTAGAGTCCTCCAGGCAGCTGACAGTGAAGATGTGGTTATTCTAGCTTGCACCGTTTCTGACTGATCCACACATGTGACGGACGAACAGATGGACAGACAAACAGACAGACAAAATTGCGATGGCTAAGATGCGCTGAAAGCAGTAGCTTCTTTTGCGCGTAAAAATGGCAGAAACTGAAATGAAAGTAATGTTATGTAAAACATAAAAAATAGTTTGTAATGCTACAGCATGTGACTAAAATGCCAGACGCCAGATGTGATTATATAGGTGATGCAGTCCTTGAGACAATAGTCTTTGTTTTGGGATGCATTGTAAATGAAAATCAAAGTCTTGGGTTTGCTTTTAATTAATCCGAAAAAAACTGAAAGTCTTGGTCATGTTTTTTTAAGAAAAACCTCATGTGCATCACTGATTGAAGTAGCATAACTTACAAAGTCCAAAGCTTCATGTGCGGCACAGTTTAGCACCAGGTGGAAATCGACACCTGGACTCAGGCCGAGTGATGTGATAGCTTCTTGCAGTAAGTCGAGACCTTGCTCAGGCTTCTCCAGCTGGGGACACAATGCACCAACGTCGTTGGTGACTCGACCCGGAGCCTGTACAGTCAAATGACCATCAGTAAGGGTCTGCTCACACAGACAGGAGTGCAGGTCCAAGTACCCATATACGAGTTCCAGCAAACACGACTCCACATGTATTCTAATAGCAGCCATTCACACTGATATGTGTGTGTGTGCTGCCTGTGAAGTAAACCACACAAAAATAGCATTAATTTAATTCTTCAAGCTATAACACATACAAATCAAAACATCCATCACTGTTCAATTCTTCATTGCCAGAGGTGTGCAGTTAATAAGATTATTAACGACGTAGTGAGATGTTGTTTAGTCGCAAAGCATTCACTCGCCGAAACCCAAACTAATACTCCTGTCTATGTAAATGCAGCTTAAGTCTAGGTCGAATAACATATGATACAGCATCACGTGTGTACTGTGTACTCAATCGCACAAGCATCTACTAAACACCAAATAAAGCTACAGCAAAAAAAATGAAATTCTTACATAAAACGTTTCATTTGCCAAGGATGGGAAGGTTCAATCCCCATGGAGCACTGCTGGATTTAAACTATGAATTAATGTACCACTTATATACAATGCAAACAGACTCCCAACAGCCTGAAATTAAATCCCACATATTATTTCACAACTGGGAAGCAACTGGCTGAACTCACAGTAAATTGCAGCAACAGTGCAGAGTGTAATTCAAAAAAATTGACTTATTATTTGTTTACCGGTACTTACTTATTCATTCCAAAAACCCATTTTAGAGTACATGTATTACAAAAACTTACCAAACCTTGCATTCAGAAAAGCCAAAGTAGCACTTAGGGCTGGTTTCTGGATCTTTTAGTTAACTGATCAGTTAGCAAACCGTCTGTTAACTGTAACTCGCTAGTTAAGTTTGTGCGCATTTCTGAACAAAATCTTACTGGCTGTCAGCTAACTATAGTTGCTTAGCAACAATGCACACGACACTTATCACTTCCGCCTAGCCACTAGGCCGTGGCCTAGCGCAGGCGGGCATCATGAATATTAATGAGCTCAAGCGCTCCTCAGCCAGCACATGAGCCAGCCAAGCAATATGCGGACAGCCATTTTGTCCATTCATCAATGGATTTTGTAGTAAAATTTGTAGCAGCAAACGTCTCCTCGTGCATTTTAAAGACAATGCTATATACGGTAAAATCGTTTTATAGTATCACATTCTTCAATTAACTGCTTGCAAAATGGTACAAAAGTTGCGTTAAATATGATAACTATGATCGACGGTTAGCTAACAGCCCGATGTTGGCCAGTTAATTTGACGGCCATTTTGACCATTGGTTAGTGCAACGAGAAACGCGAGTTATGCAAATCTGTCAGTTAACACTAACTTGACCGGCCAGTTAAGATCCAGAAACTGGCCTTTAGTAATGCCTAGTTAAACATCTACACCATACTGATCTTGACCAAACAACATGCCATGTAATATATTTATCACATACATTAATCCAAAAGCAATCAATTATTCTTAACTCGGTGCTATACTGACCAATGCTTTGGTGGCCACATTCTTAGCACAGTAATTGTAGATGTTTTCTATGTGCTTTACTGCCTGGACACAACAGAAACAGTCAAAAATTTCACCTGTAATATCCCTAACATTTACCCATTTAACATTTATATTACTTCTCAACAGTTCAGACCTTTCCTATAAAGACGCTCTACAGCACTACTGGGTACCACTTAGCTGGACAACGATAAAAATTACGTAAGTACAGCCATCTGTTATGCTAAACTAATATCAGGGTTGTTAACAATACTTTTAAAAGTATTGGCAATATAACAATAGGAATACCAATGTTTTAAAAGTATTGCAATACTTTGTCAATATTTTTATACATGTAGCATTGCTGTACTTTCACCGTTTTGTACCACATCAACAATGTCAGCAGTCAATTACGTGGTAGCACATCTTCATAATGAAAGACTAGTTCATAATGACTATAATTCACTAAGTTCACTTCAAAACTAAACAGGTAACTCAGTTAAAAAAATACACATTAAAATGACATTAGTCGAGTTAAAAAGTAAAAAGTGCAAAATGCCATGCACTTCACTGGATGAAGAAATGTCAAGTTAAATAAATAAACATAGAGCGTACATCAAGTAGAGGCATGCCAGGTGCAGGTACAATGAGAAATTCCTTCACACATCTCAACTTGCCAGCAACGTTCTTCCCAGATGCCAGTATTGTCACCATTGGCAACGGCATTCGAAATGACTCCGGAGGCTAATCATTAACCACACAACAAACAGAAATAAGCACCTACTTCACTGTTAAAAACAAAGATTGTGCATAAAAGTTTGCTAAAAACTGTTTAGATATTACAGCAGTAACATAAAATAAACTAATAATAATATTGTTCAGATAAAATTTCAAAATCTACATTGTCATTGTAACCATCCTGGAATGGTGACTTACAGGCCTAGTCTATGCAACTAATGCATCATGCAGTGCGCCTATTTACATCCCAGTTTTTGCTGGTACTCATTGCACCTAACCATGGAAGGATGGCCAGGCTGAGTTGGCCTGGGTGGTTGGTTACACACCACGATAGCCTGCCAACCATTGTCTAACCAGGCCTGGCATTGACTAACTTCCCTGATGAGACCAATGACATTACCAACCAAGCCAAACCACGAAATGTATTATAATGCAATAGAAATGAAGAGTCTGTGGATCACAGGATTAGGCTGATGCAGTAAGTGAATACATGTGATCATAAACTGACTGTCTCACTGTGGCAGACTGCAATGTGCTCGTAGAGCTGACGACTGGTGACGAACGCCCCAGCTTTGCACACAGCCTGTGATACAGCTGAGGCGGCCTCACAGCCAGGCACTAACACCTCGGCCGGCTCATCAGGTATAACCACCACTGCTGCAGCTTTGCCTTTGCCCCTTCACCGCAAACAACAGTCGCATCACAGGCATAACTAAATTAGCACAGTAACTGATTACTGTTACTATTATTACCAACAGTAACTGCAGAATGCAGAAGGTATAAAAAAGTGGGATGGTCGATGGCAAACCGAGGGTGAAAGCAGCCCCACTCCTCAGCTGTGGGATCTTGTTGGAGTGTCACCCCCCCCAAAAAAAACCCAGAAAATGTCAGTGCAAAATTCTGGGGGTAAAATATGCATTTATAAAACTCCAGGGTATAAGAAAACTTTTTAAAACACAGATACAATTTGATGATATCAGCTGGTCATCAAAACTGAGAAGGAAAACTGACGATTTTCCAACCTATTGTCAAAGGTTAAATGGAATTCTCTGTCCCTTCCATAAGGGTCTGATCACTACTAAAACACTGCTACAGCCAGGGCCAGGTACTACTAATACTTTAGCCAGTTCTTTGAGTTCACTACCTATACTTCTTTGCTCTTTCGTCACAAACGATGCCATGGCTTCAGATGCATATTATAGTGATTTCTACCACTACCAGCGAATTACTTACTGGCAATACTATTTTTGTTTGGACATTGACCTACGTGGCCTACTTTGCCTGCATTTCTCCAGGATAAGCCTGCTACTCTAGTAGTTAATCTATCTACCTAACAGCTTAATCAGAGTGCACTAAATGTGACAGATAGACAAATGATAGATAGACCATGCTATGGAAACAGTCACCACCACACTAGATGGCATAGAATGTCTTCTGCAGTGGTGGTTCTAGCCCGCAATATCTGAGGGGCACGGCCCTATGGCGAGCTCAGTAGCACAAGCCTATAATGAGGGTCTGGGAGCAGAGCCCCCAGTGGGGTCCAGGGGCAGAGCCCCTGGTCAGGAGGTCAGGGGGCAAAGCCCCCCTAAAACTGAAGCACTTTTGGTTTTCAGACTTTCAATGAAAGCCGCAAATTTGCCTACTTTTCTAAAATTTGGAAATGCAAATAAATCACATACTATTGTTATCTTTGCAAAATAATTATGGGTGGCCATGAAACTGAAAGGGGGCTGCAGCAAAACTAGGGGGCTGCAGCAAAACTAGGGGGCTGTGCCCTCCAGCCCCGGCCTAAAAACCGCCACTGGTCTTCTGATATTACTGATGTGATAACAATATAGGCTTAACCGAAAATTATACCAAAAACTAAAAATTTGTGGCAGGGCCTAATGTGAGATTGCCTGGTGTTGTAAGTCTGATTGTCTTGGTCCACTGCTAATTCGTCAAATGTGGTAAAATGCCTCTCCCTCCAAAACCCCTTAACAGATCTTGCTGAAATTTGGTTTCAATTCATTCAGGGTAAAGATTATCTTACCCCCAGATTTTCATCTTGGCCTACTGTCGGTTTTCAGAGAAATAAAAAAAAGAAAAAATAAAAAAATAACAAAGCAAAAACACAGGGCCTCAGATTAATTAATATGTCAGGTGGCCTAGCAACACAACAAATAAATAAGTCTGCAAGTGGTACTCACTTTTCGGGTTTTGCAGGCAGTGCAGGAGGAGTCTTCTTTCCCTTGGTTGGGGATTCTGCAGCCACTGCCACCTCTGCTTCAGCTGCCTTCATCGCTTCTGCTTCAGATGCTTGCTGCTGTTCCTCTTGCAGCCGACTGAAAAACTCACTGCAACAATGACAATTATATCTTTGAATCCCAGGGCTTCTTGCTACTTTGCTACAACCTAGCTTTTAAACTGCGATGTCTCACGATGGCCATTTTTCATGTTGTCGTTTCTCACATTGTCGTTTTTCACGTGGGAAGAATCAGGGTTTAGGTTAAAGTTAACCCAAGATTAGGTCCAGTTTTAGTCACCACATGTTAGTTGTTCTGAGTTTGGTCAGGGCAGCAGAGTTAGGGTCAGTTAGCCAGAGTTAGGGCTAGTTTCAGACAGAAAATGTCCACATGGAAAGAAAGCATCAGTTTATACACTTGCTAACGCCATTAGCAAGTGTATAAACTGATGTTTTGTACATTTATCAGTATCAGTGGCACACACCAGCTTATGTGCCACAGAGTTGATGGGCTTGTCAATAATACTGTGCACTATATAAATTTACTTACTTGTAGGCGTAGTGTACAACCGGATGCCAGCCTACGAACGGCGTCGGGTCTAGATAATCGCAGCACACTCTCTTTCTCTCTTATGCTATTGTATTTTCTGTCTGATCTCCACAATGCTAAGCCCAACGCCGTCCGTAGACATACTTACTTATTTAAAAGCCAGGGAGATTGCTTTTGTGACCGTCAGTCGAACATTTTAGTTCTGCTTACAACACTAAGTGCAAACTGCAGTGCAAACAAGTGGACAAATAAAGGAAGTTAAGTACACTATCAGACTGAAAAAAAAGCCTTAGCAATCGGAAAAGGCACTGGCCTTGACTTTGAACACAAAGTCCCCAAATTAACACAACTAGTGATTACATGAGCATGTCATCGTGCTGTTGCTGGTCCTGAGCCAATGCACCGCTGACTCTCTCCGATATTGTACTAGCAACGAATGCCACTGCAGCATCAATAGATGCATTGCAACGACCATCGGCTTCATCCTTTTCATCCGCAGAGAAAATACTCGCAGCCACCGACGTCGCTATCAGCTGAAACGCACATTATCACGACTCACTAATAAGTAAGTAAATAAGTTTTTATCATTTCAGCAGTTGGAGTACTGCTAGATTACACCACATGTACATATTATGCCTGACACAATAATGTACAACATGAAATGAAAAAAACAAGCAGCAACATTTCAGTAAAAGAATAATGAAAAAATATGGAAAAAATATACCATGTAATGATGAAATATTTAATATCTGATAACTGAAAGAAAATGCACAAAAAATTAAAAAAAACAATAGGAGATAAAAAAAACTCAAGACAATTACCAAATGCCCTTAAACAAATGCTTCGATGTTAACTGTTATATCAGCTTAAACAGCAAGTGGATCAAATAGATAGATTTTGCTTCAAACAGTGGGTAGAATGACGTTTACCTTTTTAACGTTTTTAATACTGCAGTAGATGTCAACTTGCAGGGCTGAATGACATCTACTGTCCAATACAGCTCGACTTTGCAACTAGCACATTAACACATTACAACACGTATATTATGTTCTGTTTTCTTAAAGACATGATGCTTATATATCAACTGGTTAAGTAAAATACATTTATGCAGGCCATATATGTCACAAATGAATCAAAAACAGACTTATAATAACAGAATCTGGTTGTGTTCCTGACTACTGGTATAAGAGGTAAAAACAGTTCACTTTTTGACATAAGCTTAAAAGTGCTATGAAACTTAGCAGATAATACAGCCACAAGAATAAATTCAGATTAAATGTAACACTGGCATTATCACAGAAAGACATTTAAATGCAGTAACAGCAATTTTATATGCACAGAATCAAGCCAACCAAGTGACATTTTTATTGAGTGAGTAAAACATACCATAAAGAATTACAAAATTGCTTACTATGTTCAAAGTATTTAACTGGATGATGACATTAAAAATAAAAATAATAAAATATTCAAGCACTTGCTTTGCTATAACTATTTAAATAAAAAAACATCTAAAAATGCACAACACTGAAAACTAAAAATCAGTATAGTAGAATGCACGTCTGTCACAAACAATCTTACCTCAGATATAACAGGCTCTTTGGCAAAATTCTCAAAATAGTTTGCCTACAATAAAAAAACAAAGAAAACATTACCGAATGATATAATGGTTAGTAACTAAAGCTGTCAAAGCGTTAATTTTTTTACGCATTAATTAATGCATTATTAACGCACCCAGGCCCGTCAAGAGAGTAAGTAGGGGGTAAGCTACCCCGGGCCCAGTGACATTTGGAGGCCCCACCTGGAGAATATAAAAAGTTATGCACATTTTAAAGTGTATAATCAACATGATTTCCATAGTTTAACAAAATATTTCAACTTTTCCTTTGCAGAATTTAGTTTAATTTAGGTCACGAATAATGCACAAATGTTTGTAAGTCATGAACTCACACAGCATAGCGTTCAGTAAAGCAATTGCAGAGCATAAACCTTTGCTGCATATTTAACAAACTCTCAGTATGCCTACACGCTTAAGTGACTTTTGGTAAATGTTTCTACTTTTAATATGCCAAATGAGCAGTGCAATGAATAAAAAATGAATAACAAAGCAAACAGTCAATAGCTATTTTTCGAATTGAGTTGATGCAGGTGCACTGTAAATAAATTTATCGTTACATAAGAATCACTAGCACAGGACGCGTACCAAATGACCAAATACATCTTCCGGTTTGTCGTAGAACATCGCATTCAGTACTTCTTCCATTTTCGTCAGTACACCATCGCCATCGCCTCCAGTGGCATAATAGGCTTTTGCTCTTTGCTTCATTTCATGCATTCTCAGTTTTTCGTCTTTGAAATCTTTGAAGTCATCCATTGTCAACAACACTAACGAAACGGTCAATCGAAAAATCCAATAATACAACAGGAAACTACTCTATTTGTACAAATAAAAAACCACAGTAGTAAAACAGTTTCTATGACAACAGTCTTCAAAGAATATATAATCATATAATACTTCTGTAGGGCTGCGCGAATTAAGCACTTTGCACTTTTAAAAATTCGCTTACATTATCTTGACAACGACGTTAAACTTTTTCTGCGCAATTATTATACTTGTCACTGTGCAAACAAGATTACTCGACAGCCCCCAAAAGTCGATTGGGTTCGACTACTTGAGTAACTCGACTTGGGCATTGAAACTTTTGATTGAAAATCGAGCTGCTAAGCTAAAGTATGAAACTTGCGGCCTGTTAGTTTAGCAACTATCCGTAACCCATGTATGTAAATAAAGTGAAAATTGTTGTTATTTTGTAGTGTTATTTTCTCATATGACTTGATTGCTGTGGGGTTTGTGGTTATAGTTATGTCTATGTTTGTTTTTTTTTGCGTTGAATTCGTACGGAGACCGATTCTGCTTAGTGCTTATTCATGAGTGAAAGTCCGATATTTGCGAAGTTATTTAGGAGGACGACTCGGTGTTTGTGTTTTTTTTGTTTGTGTGTGTTTAGCGGCCTGCAACATTTCGTACTTACTTCTCTCATGAACTAAGAACATTCAGCAACAACTACGGAGTCATGATCATGTAAGCATGTAACCATAGCCGATAGCCGATACGACTGTCACTGTGATTAACCATACCGGATGACAGCCTCTCTAGCAAAAAATTTTGTGGATATCTTTGATGTCGTCGTATGTGGTGAGGTAGTGCGGCCTAGTAGGTTGGAGCAGAGGACAAGCAAGATGGCAGTCGTTTTAAAGTAATGTGGCACAGTGATAATTAAAGTCACTTATTTTGGCATTAATAAACATTGTACATTATTGGTTTAAGACACACCAGCAGAATGTTAGTAAACAGGTTGGAATGCTGTTTTTGTCAGGCATGTTCATCCATGCCATTGGCAGGTAACATTGTGATGCTTCGTAGCTCTATGATGGGTTTCTCATAAAAAGCTGTATGCAGCCTTTAATATATGTTGTCAGGAAGCGAGCAGCAGCTAAGAAGCTGATCGAGCGCTACTATGTCCAGCTGACATCGGGCTGTGGTGAGGTACAATGCAGCAATGACCTCTGTGCCTCGTGTCAGTGCTTTCGGTTCTCAGGTCTTGACAGCAACGCTGCCGCAGCCAAGGCACTGGAGCTGTTCCAGAGCCGGTCACGCCTCTGCGGCGAAACCGTCAACAAGGTTAGAAAACGGTTCAAGAATTTTATTAAGGTGTGGAATACGTCTGATGAAGTGGTATCAGTTAGTGGTGTCTGCAGTTTTAACATTAGACACTTTGATGGGTTTGATGTGGCCTTGATTTGCATTGCAATTGAAAAGTTGACATGTAGCATCAGAAGTCATGCTGTAGTTATAGCATTAGTTTAGTTTTTGTTGTAACTCATGTTTAAAATGTATATGTTGGACGGAACAAAACGCATTTGGCTTGCTTCCGATATTCATTGATGATGAGGATGATGCAGGTTGCCAAGGAGAGCGGCGATCAGCAGACGAATGCAGCGTCAGCCAATGATGATGATGAGAATGATGTCAGTGCCAAAGCAGGCAATTCCGCTGCTGTACCCGGCCAGTCAGCCGATGACACCAGCAGCAGCAGTCTATCTACTAGTCACGATTTGGTAGCATCTACCAGCACTGCTTCCAAGTCTCAGTCGATTGGTATATGCTTCATTTAACTGCATACAATACAGTATTTACTAAATGGTGTGGTGTGTGTGTGTGTGCTTAATATGCCGGGCCCAGTTAGTAGGGGGACCGGGGTGAGGGGAAATTGGCGCTGCATCGCTGACTGTCTGCAGATAAGTAAACTATCTCCGTATACATTGTGTCTCAAAAAACATCCCCAACATTTTTGATTATCAGATTTTCAACATTTTTGGTACAAATATTCCCGAGACAACTGGCCATCAAATGACCATTAATTTTTTCACCTCACTTAATATTTCGTTGGTTCTGTTTTACCCAGGTAGTGCAGGAACAGACATTACTTTTTTATCCAATGCGGTATGATTACTTAATCAACATAACTCATAAAACATATTTTGTTTAGTTCAACATATTTTGTGCAGTAAAACTGCTTGAAATGCCAGCCCATTGTGCGAACATAAGCATGGAGATGCTTTCTCTATTCGTTGACAACAGTATCGATAATGTTCTGCATTAGACCAATCCAGGCTTTACTAGTCGCATCTTGAGTTCGTAAACATTCCTGAACGTTATCTGGTAAAGACACTGCTGCATGACAGTCAAGTTTTTCAATAGATCGGCTGTTGCGGCCAACAGATTTGGATAGATAAAATTTATTGATGTTTTTTTTTCAGTAATTTCAACATGTATTATGCTTGGTCTTGGTCATTAAACCACTGGGGTAAAAGTTAGGAAAATGTGTGGCATGGAAATTTGTTATCAGTTTTCTTGAAATATCAACATACAGCATGTTTTGCCATTTTGCCTTCAAAAATACTGCAGTGAATTAGTGACTGACAGTGTGCTTTTGTGTTTGAATGTTTGGCAGCAGAACTAGAATATCTAACCGAGCAGCGTCTGAATGATGTAATCGAGTCGTGTCGACAGTCAGGTGTCTGGGCTAAGCTGGTCCATGTCATTGGTTCAGTGTTTATAGACCCCGAGGCTCTGATGTACAGCTTCATCAAAGGCAGCAGCTCCATGGACCACAATGCACCAGTGTCACCGACATGTGAAGAAGATGTGATGATGGTTGATACCAGCAAAGACCACGATGCTATGGTTAATGTTTGAGTATTCTGTATTTAAAAGTCAAGGGCCTAATTTTCCAAATTTCCTAGGAATTTTTTTGCAACATTTTCTAAGGTTCCTCCTAGGTTCAGCAATTTATGATTTTTTAAGTAATTCTTAGGAATTGATTTCCTTTAAGTCGTCTTAGAAGCATTCTGTGTCTCGTCTCTGTATCACGGGTGTCCTTGGCCTCTGACTTGCCAGGCAAAGAAAAATTTTCCTTATTTAAAACTAAGTGTCATATTGACTAAGTTTGCTCTGAAGTGAGGATTCTGTTGAACAGTTAGACGTCAATGATGCAGTTGCAGTATGGAGCTTTCTGCTGTCTTCACTTGGCACTGGTTGATTGTGCATGTTATGTGTGTATGTTACCAACTTTTTTCAGCAAAGCACTGCACTTCGGTTAGAACAATACCAAAAAAGCCACCCAATACCCAATACACAATATTATTGGGTCCTGCCGATACAAGTGCCCAATACCAATACTGATACTCGTCAGATCAGTGGCCTGCCATCACAAGCTGCTGCACTGTCAGGGCTAGACATGGGACGTAAAGCACTTTGTTGTGCACACTGTGTTAAAGTAACGAATGTAATGTAATCTGTTTGCTTTCTTTTGCGACTCCATGCACTCGCCCACCTTTCGATACCATCAACCGTGCAGTGTCGTTTCTCACTCTCTGTCCATTGCCTCTCAGCTTATGCATGCTGTGGTGTATGCTGTGCCAGGAATAAGACAGCCACGTTTGATCCTCATGGCTGTGCACAGTACTAGACTGCATCATTATTCTAGCTATTAAAATTTCCACACGGTTCCTCTGTCAAGTGGGAACAAACAGTAATACTGTGGGAAAGTGTTAACACTGACCCGAGGCTTCTCATGACCACCCACACACTGCCATGGCAGCGTGCCTTGCCCCTATCCTCTCCTCCTCTCCCCTCCATCCCACACTCAGTGGATGCTGTGACTGGACAGACATGGGCAGCGACCCATTGTATGTGGTAGAACAAAGATTCATGCATTTCTTTTTTATTTTTCTTGTGCTAAGTTATATGTAAGTTGGCTATAGTACCACGGATTGTGCTTGAATCAATGATAGATTGATATACATGTTAGTGAGTAAATAAAATGTGAATTTATATAGCACAGAACGCAGCCTGTGCATGTGACGTGATCACAAGTCGTCAATGTCCCCAGGTCATTTGCCTTGTGGCTGCTCTACTGCATTGGTGCTTTGCCTGCTTCTAACACAGATGACAATTCAGATGATGACGTCAACGTTGACGATGGCATTATTTTTTACCATAACTTTTTCGCATCTTTCATCAATGCACGATATTCGTCAAGGTGATTTTTTAAGATGCATCTGTAAGTCACTCGTTCCTCTGGCCATGGATGCGTTACAGAGATTGCACGAGACACGTTCATTGTTCGTCGAAATGACAGTAAAATATTGCCACACTGGGTTTATATGTGACGTAGCCATCATTCTCTTTCGAATGCTAGTGCACGACACTTGACTGTTGCCTTTTAATCAAGTTTGGCAGTCGAAGTCAGCCTAGAATCAATTATAGACTTTAGCTACACATATAGCTGTTGATGTTGACATTAATTACTGAAGCAGAATGTTTCTCTGTGACTAGACACGTTTTGGATGACCTTCGACCAAGCAATGGTGCTAAAGATGATTGGCTGTTAATTGCTGGTCTAGCGGCACCGCCATTGCAATTCGGCTTCTACATGTATTTAGCTTCACCGCTTCTTACTGCTAATGTTCTGATCGTTCACCAATCTACATTCGTTACTGAGATTAGGCCTAGAGTGTCAGAGAGCGTGCGGCGGAGAGGGGTCAATCCTTCCAATCTCTCATGAATGCTTGTCATTCTACAGGTGCACTTTCCTTCGCCCCACTCTTCCTGCCACCATTGTTTGCTGTCGTTTTATAGTGGCCGCCGCCCGTCGCTGACTGCTGTTTGATCGAGGCTTAGACAGCAGACAGCGGCAGGCAGCAACCACTGATAGTTGGGTTATTATTATTATTATAGGATATCAGTTAAAAAATATCACCCAGTACTCAATCCACCCCAGTACCGGCCCATATTGGGCAATACACAGTACCCCCAACGCCAGTATCATTCGAACACTACAGTGCACATATACCTATGTTAGAAATGCTAGTAACTGCAACTGTAGCTGTAATGGAGAAATAAATTATGTCCCAGTTACTACAAGTTTACCCTAGAGTTAGACATTTCTAAAGCACTGTTTTTTTCTTAACCCAGGGGTAACTCAAGATTGCAGGTTACCCGTGAGTTACCCCTGGTTTCTAAACCCGGGCATTATTGAAGTGAACTGAGCTGATTTTTTGTGCTGCTGTTGACTGGTGCTAGGAGCTGTCAGTTGGCAGTGAACGTGATGCGGAGGCAGAAGACACGTTGAGCTCTGATGCCTCATGTCCTGCTACTGGTGCTGCTTCTGTGTCTGCTAAAGCTGCAGTGGCTGCTTCTACAGCTTCTGCTGCTGCCGCTGCTGGTCCCAGTCTTGATGCAGCAGCCGTGGACATCTCAGTTGACATAGCATCTGTTCGTCGAGCTTTCGCGCTACTCTTTACCATTCCCGATCTTCCGTTCCAGTCCGCTCTGGTCACAGCGGTTCAATATCTCTCTCGCACACTTGACTCTGATCTTCGAGCCACCAACTGTTTCTCAGGCCGCCTTGACTACGTCAACATTTTCATCATTGTCATGGAAATCCCAGCCCTCGACAGCCTGGAGTTTCTTGAGTCGGCGATGCCCCAGTTCTGCAAGACGGTCGGCCTGCTGCCAGTCAGTATCCAGGCACAGGTATTGTCCAACGCTCTGGTATTGGGCCACAGCTATACATGCTAATGAAGAGTGGTAATATCCTCTTCAAATTGTTGATGATAAATATACAGGGTGGTCCAAAAAAACGGCACAAAGTTTATGGCACCAGAATTTTGCAACCATACATCACAGAGTCATGCGGTTTTCAGCAAAATGTTCTGAAAGAAATTCTTTACGTGATTAAAGTCAGTGCTTAAATACAGCAGTTAAATATTTTTTGTTTTGGCACTGGCAAGTGCACTATTGAAAAACAGAATTACCCTCAATGTACCTTGGTCCATAAAAACACGCCACTATTATTTTTCAATAGTTACATGAAACATTGGCCGATTTCAATAATTTTTGGCATGCGACATTAAGAAAAAAACTTGACGCAAAGGTCTGTAGTTTTGGCCACCTCACCTTAACGTTGTGAAATGCTGAAGTCGCTGTTTGGCCATCGACAACAATGAATTCCTATGGGGTAGCGTATGTGTCGGCTCAGAAATCATAAAGTGAATAGCGACAAATGCAATTAGCAATTATTATCACTTAAAAAATCACACGTGTCACATCACATTATCTTCATTTCAGCATGTGCTTAAAATGTATTTCTGCAGCACAAACACAAGTGGTGGACGTTGACACCATTTGCCAACAGCACGTTCAGTAACTGCATGACTCAAGCAGCCCACTCGCTGTTGATGTATCATTTCAGTTTGTCGACTTAGAATTTTAAAATAAAGACGACGCAACAGATTTTCAATGATTTTGTGGTTTCAGTAATTTTCTGAGCTGATGCATGCACTGCCCAGTATGAATTCATTGTTGTCAATGGTCAAACTACGACTTCTGCATTTCACAAGGTAGTGTAGCGACAGCCTTGGGGCGAGGTGGCCTTAACTGCAGAGGTTTACGTCAGATTTCTTTTTAATATCGCATACCAAAAATTATTAAAATCTTCTAATGTTTCACGGAGCTATTGAAAAAATAAAAGTGGCACTTTTTTATGGACCGCGGTGTTGTGGGTAATAGTGTTTTTGCATAGTTCAACTGCTAGCGGCAACAACAAAGAATATTTAACTGCTGTATTCAAATACTAACTTTAGTCATGTAAAAAATTTCTTTCAGAACATTATGATGAAAACCACATGACTCTATGACGTACGGTTGCAAAATTATGGTGTCATTAACTTTGTGCCATTTTTTTGAACCACCCTGTATAAGCAATTGTTTAGATGTTTTTATAACTTTGTATAGTTGCCTTAGAAACTATTGTTTTTATGTTTAAAAGATAAAAAAGCAAAAATAAACAAAACAAAAAAGAAAAGTAAAATAAAAATAACAAAATACTGTGTGTTACTGTGCTAGCTTGCACGGGTCTGGTCAACATACAGTCGGGATCGTCTGAAGCAGATGGTTGGGTGCGTTCAGCAACTCATCACAGTCCGGGTAGTGACGAGCCATTGGCCTCAGAGTGCTCAGTTACATGATGATGAATGCATCAGTGGAGCTGCTCGACTTTTAAAGATTCTTTACTACGCCAGCATTGCAGGTCAGCATTGGGTTTTTGCCAGCAGAAACCTGTTTCTGCCACACAAGAGATTTAAGCCAGTAAAAACTTGCTTTAAAATGGTTCGCACAAAGTTTGTTTTAACTGCCAAAAACTTAGTTACTGCCGCAGGTAGTAAAGGATGCTTATGTGTGCATCGGAAGCAAACTTAGCATTCAACAGCAAAAAACTAGTTCAGCTGCATACTTTACACCAATACCATCACACAACTTTGTGTGAGCTTAGCTACTGTATTTGGTGCATTTTCGTCAATTAACAAATTGATTGAAATGCAGCAGAACACTAGCTGAATTCAGCTAGTGTTTTGGTTTAGGATATTTTAGTTAATTTATTCATTTTTTTCCTAGCATCTATAATGTATTGGTTAATTTAATGACAGTGGATTGTTATTAATTCACAACAAAACTTACTTTGGCAGAAACCAGCGAAAGCATTTTTGCTGCACTGGTTTAAACTGCAGTTAAAAATTAAATGTTGAAACTTGCGGACTGTTGCAGGTGGTAGGCGAGACCCAGCCCCAGTGCTGGCAGCCGAAGCCGCTTCCTGTGACCACATCACATTACGTGACTTGCTCGAGGCTGACTCTGAAAGAATAGCACCGTTTGAGCGCAAGGAGCGATCGTCTCAGTATGTTGACCCGCTTGGACGCGAGCTAGCTGTGCAGCCAATAGATTCCCGGGACCCGCTCGTAGCTTTCGATGAGTTTGTGAATGAGTCGCTGAGCGAAGCGATAGAAATGGACAAGGACTACACACACTACCGTGCCGCCATGATGCCCCCTGAGGTTGGCCTTCAATCAGCAGCCTCCGGTAGATTCTCGTACATGCTGCATCCGTTTCTGCTGACAACTGCCGTGAAAAACCTCGGCCTGTTTTATGACAATCGCATACGCATGATCAGCGAACGTCGGGCATCCGTGCTTCAGAATATCTACGATGGCAGCCAGGCCATTTCGCTGCCGTATCTGCGTCTGCATATTCAGCGGGATCAGATTGTCAACGATGCTCTCGTCAACGTATGTTAGTTTTGTGCATTATTTGTAAATTGTAGTGTATGTTATTTTTGTTTAATAATAACAGTGTTTTTTCAGTTGCGGCTTTTACACGTCAACGGCATTCAAAAAGTACGTATTTTTAGTATAGAAAATGCTGCCGCTATTGTGATCTACAGTCTGTTTTGTGTGTTTGGATCACTGTTTTCCATATTGTCTTTATTTTTTGCAAGGAGGTGAATATTGTTAATTTCCCACTTTTTTGTTAAATATTCCATTATTCTTTGTACTTGTAATGGCATATCTGGCCTAAATGCTGTGTTTATGGCTACCTTCCATTCAGGCTGTTGTAGATTTATCATTGCAGATGTATGAGAAATTCGTAAACTTATTTGACAAGTTTAGCACTGCATTTGGTAAATCTGCCCTTTACTAGAGCATTATGTTGCATAAACTGGACTCCTAGGTGTTCCCTTGTTAACATTTTGAGACATTGCTGTTTGATGCTGTATGATGTAATGAATTAGTGAGAAAAAGGTAGCTTAGGTTAAGTTTGGTACTTGCTATAGCGCTTCTTGTGTGAGTTGCGGCCTGTGTGTCAGTCATTTTCAGTTCAAACATCAGTGTTTAGGGTAAAGATTTCGGAATGTAGTATGGGGCAGATGCGCTTGGTGGATGTGATGTTTAGTTGACTAAATTGTGATTCCTGCAGTGACACACAGTGCTCGGTCATGGTTTGTAGTATTTGAATGTTTTTTGTCTAGTTGGTCACTGAATGTTGATGTCAGGTGGCTAATGTTTATGGCGTGAGTTTGACTCCCAGTCTGGTCACTATTAAATGGTTACCTGGATGTCTGTAAACAGGTAAACCATCTCGGTGTATAACCAACAATCAAGGTCAACTCAGTCTTTTATTTTTTGGGGGGTAGGTAAATTGATTGCTAGCCTGCTCGGGTGTGGTTAAACGTTCACCTGTATCAGGTGGCAGGTGTGATCCCATGTGGCAGGTGACACTTTGTAGCTCTGAGATGGGTTACCATTAAGAGCTATATAGACATTAGACAACCTAATTAACCTTTTGACCTTGAACTTGCAGCTGGAGCTGATAGCTCTGGAGAACCCGCAGGACTTGAAGAAGCAGCTGTTCATAGAGTTTGAAGGTGAGCAAGGCATTGATGAGGGCGGAGTCTCAAAGGAATTCTTCCAGCTCATTGTTGAAGAACTTTTTAACTCTGATATAGGTGAGACTAGTTTTCATTGTACATATCATATACTTGTCTGCCTGCTGTACACTTGCACAGATGTTTAAATTGTACTTATTTCATCTGTTTATTCTTCAGAACTTTCATTTGATTGTCTAAGTTAAGAATGGAATGTTTTCAATGGTTTAGATTTATTTTCAGCATTTGATGGTGGCAAATAAATGCATCATTTACTTGTTGTTTGTTGTTTTTGCTGTTAGCATAACTAGGCCCTGCGACGTGCATGGTAATGTTATTCGTTGTGGATGATTGTAGATTTAGAATTTTGGGTACTGATCAACTGAGAATCATATTTCTGTTGTCCAGCTGCTGTCAGCCTTAGATTCTTTTACCAGCTCCTTTCACTGTTCTTTGTCTTTGCAATGTTACTTGATGTTATCTATTATCTTCATTCATCACATCACATCACATGACAGGTCAACTCACTCTGGCCATTTTTTCATGGGTAGGTGCAATGATAATTAGCAAAAGCTGGTATATAAAATTAATAACTACACCACGCAATGCAGTAGCATGGTCTCGCAATGTAAACTGGTGTCTGGCTGAGGGCTAAGGAAACAGATATCAGCACCACCTCACAGGCCTTATGGCTCTGAAAGACTTTATGTTTATGATTTTCATTACATCGTCTGTTCTGATATATTTTTCCAGTACAGTTTGTCAGGATTTAGACACCAATGTACATACCCAAAAAAACTTGTAGTTTCCCTAAAACTCATGAGAAATCTTGCCGATAAGTTGTCTGTTGTTAATGTCATGTAGGCATGTTTACATTCATGGAAGAGACGCAGACTTTCTGGTTCAACGCTTCATCCTATGAGAACGAGCGGCAGTTCATGCTGATTGGCATAGTCCTGGGTCTGGCCATCTACAACAATGTGATCCTTGACGTTCATTTCCCAGGTGTCGTCTACCGCAAACTGATAGGGAAGCTCGGCACTTTTGAGGACCTCCTCACTTCACATCCCGTATGTGTACAAATTCGTGGTTACAGGTTGCTATTTCAACAGCCACTGCTCCAACAAACGCTGCACTACAGCATGCCTGCAGTTGTGGGAATAGTGTAACGGTTTGGGTCTGCTGTAACCCAAGATGCAATTTATTCCTATTCTTAACCCTATAGGTAACCTTTACTTTTACCCTATAGGTGGATTAAGGCAGTGTTGAAATAAGAACTATTGGAATTGCATCTTTTGGAATAGGAACTGCCCCCCTCACTCTCTTTCCCCCTAAAATTTACATGCACTAATTTTTCACTTTTCTGCTGCTTAGTTCTGATGGTTAGAAGGTTGGGGGATTTTGCTACCATCATGTGTGGATATCTCATGATCTACAATGATTGTTGGACTACATATGATTAGGCTCCAAAAAATTTTCCTGCCAAAAATGTCATTTATTTTCGTCAAAAAGTGCAAAATTTTGTCAAAATTGCCAGAAATCCCAAATTTTGCCATTTTTTGCCGTTTGAAAATAAGGCCCTTTCAGCAGTGTATAACTGTAACTGCTGTTGACTTACTCTGTGAAGTCTTGCCAGAACAGTTCTGAGGTTTTGACTTCTACTTTTATTTTCGTTCATCAAAAAGTATAATCTTTGTCAAAAATTTTGCCACAAATCCCGAACTTCGCCACTTTTTTGCCATCTGAAATTGAGTGCTTTTATGACAGGTAGGCTACAAAGTATTTTGCCACCAAAGATGCCATTTTTCATTTGTCATAATGTGCAAATTTAGTAGATTTCATCAAAAATCAATATTTTCGTCACGAACGCCAGTTTTCGTCATTTCATCAGTTTTTCATAAAAGAACGAAATTCTTTAGAGCCTACATATGATAGAGACCTTTCGAAGGCAGTGTCTGTCTGTCTGTTTGTGTAAATGTGTCCGTGTGTCTATAGACTCTGGCTCAGGGTCTACAGGGACTGCTGGACTATGACGGAGACGTTTCCGAGGCGTTCATGCAGCCGTTCTGTATCGCCGTCGTCGATGTGTTCGGCACGCCTCAAGTTCATAACCTCAAGGACAATGGAGATCAGATCATTGTCACCAACGACACCAGACAGGTGCTGCTAAATGTTGCAAAAATCTTAGGGCTTGAAGTTTGAAGTGGGATGGTATAGGCCGCTATGGCTTACCAGCTCTTTCTTGCCCACCTGTAAAGCATGCTGCCACTTCTATAATGAGATAGTTACAAAATAATATATCTCATACCAGTGATGTTAAACAAAGCCAAACTCCCATGGATGAGGCGAAGGCCAGAACCATGAGGTGGTGAGTTCAAGGCCAATTGTTCCAGGCTGAAGCCAAGACCGAGGTCAAAGGTTGAACTGTATAAGTGTCAATGATATTGTAAGCAAGAAGTTTTATGGTGTTAACAAGGCCAAAGCACTGCAACTGAAGCCAGTCGGGTCAAGGCCAACACCTAATGCTTAGGACTGAGGCTGAGGCCAAAGTTTTGGCTTGACGTCTCTGTTTAATACACACTATATTATGTCTGCAACCACACTCTGACAGTTCCCATACTTGCAGTTAGTATTTTTCACTTCAAGCTTTCCTTAATGTAACCTTAGCTTTAAGTACGGTATTCAGTTTACCTACCCTAGGGGGATGGAAGGCTGGGATGACCTTGGTGTTGGTTGTACACCGTGTCCGGAAAAAAACATCCCGAACATTAATGATTGTCGTTTGAAGTAAGGATATCTGATTTTAATAATTTTTGGTACGATTATTTCTGGTACAACTGGCCATCAAACGACCATTCAATATTTTATCTCACCCAGTGTCTGCTTCTGCACTACCTACTGAAAACAAAAGCAATGTAATTTGAGTTTAAATGAACAGAAATGTATCAAAAAGCATCTCCAACATTATCGATTTTGACTTAAAGAAGGATTGACAGATTTTAATAATTTTTGGTGCAAACATTTTTGACACTACTTGCCATCAAATGACCGTTCTAGTTCCCACCTCACCAAGTGTCTGCTTCTGCACTACCTCGGAAAACCCTAACAGGCGAAATAGAACAAAATGCAATATTTCGTTGGTTTTGTTTCCCCAGGTAGTGCAAAAACAAACAATGGGTGCAGTGGAAAATTGGAAAGTCATTTGATCACCAGTTGTGTCAGAAATATTTTTGTCAAAAATTATTAAAATCTGGTAGTCTTTCTTCAAGTTACAATCGAAAATGTTCGGGATGGTTTTTTTCTGGACACAGTGTTTATTTTTATGGTTACTTGTCCACATGCCGTCAACTATTCAAGCAGTAACCACTTTACAGCAACTCAACCAGGAGTTGAACCCTGGACCTTTTGATCATAAGTTAGACACCTTACTGTTACGATACCAAGCCACCTTGTGGGGACTTAACACATTCTTTGTGTTGCCACGGTTGAGGGGGTCTTCACTGTTGCTCAAACTCTCCGAGTCATCATGGTCTGTGTATTGATGGTATACAGGAGTTTGTAGACCTGTATGCAGACTTCCTGCTGAACAAATCCGTTGAGAAACAGTTTTCGGCGTTCAGGCGCGGCTTTCAGATGGTGACGAGTGAAAGTCCACTCCAGACATTGTTCCATCCCGGTGAAATCGAGCTTCTTGTCTGTGGCAGCACGGTATGTCTTGAGGCCTATTTTACCATCTGTTATTACACAAAGTCTATTAGGAAAGGCCGGTTGTGCAACGGTAAAAAGAAAAATGTGCAACTTTTATTTGTTTGTTATGAGTCAAATGCGGATCAGCTGAATGCTTATTAATAGTCTAGTGCAATATTTATTCACTTTCAGTAAACGTCATGACTATATCATCTTTGATCTTGTGTTAAAGCTCAAGAGACCCATGCACCTTGCACATATCAGGTGATATTCAGATACTGTCCTGCAATGACTATACACCGTGTCTCAAAAAAACACTCAGAATTGTTTTTGTCATAACTTTGTCAAATTAAAATCAACTTTAATAATTTTTGGCACAAAGATGGCCAAGACGATAGAATTATGTAAGGTGCACTCACTTCTGACATCACTTATTTTATGTCAATGCACTACCGTGTGAAACACAGGTGCTCCAAATCGTTACATTACGCGGTGGTTATTTGTATTGGGTTGCTTACTTTTGCATCATCGATTCGACAGAGGGTGCCATGTGGTTTAATAATTTTGTGGTATTAAACATTTTATGGTAAAAACAGTAGACAACAAAATAGCTGACTGATGAGTGTAAAACACGTCTAAGCGATAAGTGAATACCGTTTGATTAGTCGTTTGTTGATTCCGCTATGGGCCAGTGGCGTTGCATCTAAGCCATTGTCTTTGTATGCGGGGCCCACTTTGGACATAAATTCTGATGACTTGCAAGCGAGTTGTTAAAGAAACTTATAGATTTGCTAAATAATTTACATTGACATTTATTTTGTGCTTAATTAAGTCGTTACAGCATTTACTTGGAAAATAACTCAGCGTTATGCAACAATTTGGAACGTCTATGTTTCACACAGTAGTGCGTTGATATAAATTAGGTAAAGTGGAAAATTAGCACACTTTGTCTAATATCATCGTCTTGACCATCTTTTTGCCAAAAATTATCAAATTTAGTGAACATTTTACAAAGTTATGACAAAAAACAATTTTGACTGTTTTTTCTGAGACACAGTGTAGAGCAAATTCTGACTTAATCCAAATATGTGAGCACCGAAGAGCAACTCCAGAAGTACATCATTTCATGCAAAACTATAGTAGATGCACTAAAAATTTAGAGTTCTTTAACGAATTTTCTAGCCCTGCTTAAAAAGCATACTAATGATGATGACACACTGGACAGTTTTCTGGCTCCAGTTGCCAGTGCTGGTAGTAGTTGGTAACTTGTCACCTTGTCATACTTTCCAGTATCATATTTTTGCTTCATGTGCCAGTCACCATCACTGGATTGAACAGTCTCAATTTTGTGCCGGTAACTGTTGCCAGAAACCTGTACTGGCAATTTGTGCCAGAAAACTCAGTGTCTGAATCTGTCTCTGTGTTTACAGTAATGTTTTAATGTCAAGTGATGACTGTTATGTGTTCCTTTGTAGAACTTTGACTTCCAGGCTTTAGAAGAGGCCGCTGGTTATGATGGCGGATTTACTGCTAGGTCAACAACTGTTAGGTGACTCCATCATTTCATTTTTTGCGCACAACAGTGTCTAGAGTTAAAACGATATCAAGCAAGCTACCTAATACCCAGTACCCGTTATTGTTGGGACCTGCCAGTATCAATACCCAATACCAATACTCGTACACAGTACTACACTGTTTTCATTTTTTAACAACTATGCATGCTTACAGCAAATTGGTCGATCCTTTCCATCTCCTGCATTTTCATGCCCTGTCAGTTGGTCCGTCATGTCATGCAGTTTCGTGTCAGGCATCTTCAGTGCCCCCTTCACTTTCTGTGTACTTGGACCGAACTTTACTCAGCGAATTGGCTCAGCAAAAGTCTAAGTGAGAAAGTTAAGTCATTCACATTGTCGGTTGTGTTGTTTGTCTGTCAGGTATTTCTGGGAAATTGTGCACGAGTTTACCGACGAACAGAAGAAGCAGTTGCTGCAGTTTACGACCGGGTCGGACCGAGTGCCAATTGGCGGCTTGTCAAAGCTCAAGCTGATCATTTCCCGCAACGGCCCAGACTCAAACAGGTTGAGTCCATGTTTGTAAACTGTATGAGACAAGACTCGCCTGAACTTTGTTGCTTGTACAGTAGAATGGTTAATATGCAGAACTCCTGCTGCCTGCCGCAGTCTATTTTAGTTCACTGGCTGTTTTCGGTCCGTTTCTCTGTGGATAAGCTGGGCATTGGGCAACTGTTAGTGTTTATTTAGTTTTGCCTTGTTGTCCATGTCCAGCCCCCATTTCAACCCCAGCCAGACAGGCCATTACTACACTCTGTTCAGAAAAGAACACCTGATCACGTTTTCTTTTATATCTCCGTGCAAAATGTTCAGATTTCCAGAAAATTTTTAGAGAATGTTTAAGAGCAAACAAGTATTCCACCGGTGGAAAAGTTAATTATTCTTTGCTACTGGTGATGTCATGCTGTCTCTCTGTCCGTGTGTTTGTTTGTCCGTTTCTGTATGTTTGGTGTGGTTGTGTTATATAGGTTGCCTACATCTCACACGTGTTTCAACGTGCTGTTACTGCCGGACTACAGCTCTAAGGACAAGCTGCGTGAACGTCTGCTCAAGGCCATCACCAACAGCAAAGGATTTGGCATGCTCTGAGTCATCAACGCACAACTATAGCACCTTCTTTCTGGCGCAAACACCTTTCCCCTTCTTACTTTCTTCCACTTCTGTTTCCTCTTTTTTCTTCTCCCTTTTTCTAGTTCTTTCCTCATCTCTGATTGACCCCTGCCAACAAAACAAGGCCCTGTGGCATTGAAAGTTCCTGAAAAATTTTTTTCCATTTCTCAAGACCTGCAAAGTTTTTGAAAGTTATATCGGATCTCGAAGGTTTTAGAATTTGATAAAAGAGGTCCTGAAAGTCCTTGGTTTTCATTCGTTCAAAATCATCCTGACCGTGATGTGTTTTTTATATTATGCAGGAAGTACTGAAAGTCTTTGACAAGTCCTTGAATTTTTTGTCAACAAAACTGTCGCCACCCTGACAAACCCATTTTCGTACATGTGCTGTTGAATGGATGCCTCTTGCAGCACTGTTGCTGTGCTTCATTGCAAGTTTTGTTTACACGTGTGAAAAAGTTGCGGTAGATGTCAGCCAACTGTGAAAAAAAATAGTCCCACCCATTTCTCTGCCCCTGGTGGTTGCGCCATTGGCACTGCTCGTTTTCTCGCAGACATCATTTTTTCTGTTTTTTTTTCTACATAGCACGCTGCTGGACTCTGGAGTTGACTTGATGTGATTTCCTTGTTTGTTTGTATGTAATAGATGAGATTAATTTGTACATTGATTGTTCTCTTGGAAGTCAAGAAGGATTGCTAAATTTTGAAATATTTGATGTTTTTGTACTTTGGATTACATTCTGTTTGTACTCAGTAAAAAAAACTGGTGTTTGTCTTTGTATTTAAACTTTGAGAAGGTTTCAGAAAACGTTTCGACAGTCCCGGAAAGTCCTGGAATTTGTTTTCAGAAGCAGTGTGGGAACCCTGTGAGCATGCAATAGATGAGATCAGTTTGAACATTGATTGTTCTCAGAAGGAAATAAGCAAGAACTCAGGTTTTCGTCACTGATTAAACCTTTGGTCTAGTTCGTATATGCACATACCGTGTCTCAGAAAAAACCGAGCAGATTGTCTTTGTCAGAACTTCATCAAATTTCTACCAACTTTGATAATTTTTGGTAAAAAGGTGCCCAGGATGATAAAGTTATGTGAGTGTCACACATTTGTTGTGAATTGGAAATGCTGTGTTGGTGCTGACCAGTCCTAAGTGGTGTAGGCTGGGGTAAACAATTCAGTTTTGAGCCCATTTAAATCTGCCCCAAGCGCTGAAGATGTGAAATATCTGTTATTATGTATGAACAGAAAAATGTGCATCATATTCGTGAACGTTTATGCGCATTAATGTCCAAAGTCATGAGTACTTGATCCATGGGTTTAAGTGGATAGCAGGGTGAGGGCTCTGTATTTGTATTTGGTCATCAGTTGCTTAATCGGTCGTCACATAAGTACTAAATGCTAATTAGCAGTGCAGTAAATTGGGTCACAGCATGAGGGAGGCTAAGACAGAGCTTGGTGATGGGACGGACTGATCCATCCCCTCACTTTAACAGCTGATCTCATGCAGCCCCGGCAATATCACTGTGGCAGGGATGGGGTCCTCGAGGACAAAAAAAATTGTGGCCTTGGCCTCAAAAAGGTCTGTCCTTAACCGCGACACCTTGGCCTTCATTCCTTAAGTTAGTGAATAGTCTGAAACACTGAAACTTTCTAATGTGTGTGTTTGGGCATTTTTATGGCTCATTACAGTTTGAACGATGTTAAGCTTGCTTTTGATGCACAGTATAAACTTGTCATACTAGCTTTACTTACTTACTTGTGGCTTTGGCCTTGGCCTCAAGGACCACTGGTTTTGGCCTTGGCCTTGAAAATGCTGGCCTCAAACTCATCCCTGCACTGCAATGGTGTCGTTTGGTTGCTTATTGTGTTGTTGTTTTTAGGTGGTACCTTTCTCTTTCTACTTTGCGCTTTGCTGGTTATTGAATGGAATGAATGCCGTCAACTGTCAATGTCCTCTTTGTTTACTTGTTGATAATCTTACTCCAGCAACAAACAGAGTAGTGTGCGAGTTGTTTGATATTACAAAGTGTTAAATATGGCGTAAATACAGTACTTAAACTGAGGGAGGGAGGAGGGGAACATCATCTCCCCACTTTTCGAATGGGGAACGGCGTTCCCCCACTTCTGGTGGGCCTTTGATTGTTGTGATGTAATCTTACGTGACACTGTGCCAGAAACGCCTTCTAACACTGGTTTGAACTATTCTGTTACCATTTCTTGCCGTCGTTTTCAAAAAAATTGTTACCGGAAGCCAGATTTTATAGCAAAAACACTGTACACCAAATTCAATTTCGGCTGAGACTGAATCCCAGACTTTGCTAGGGGAGCTTACGACGCTCCTTTGGGTCTCGGCCTTGTTTGCTTTTTAAGAGTTCTCCCATTCCTTTTTCTACAGTTTAAGCACTGTGCATTATTGTCATGTACATTGTAGTTGTACTGCTGAATCATCGTCACAGGCCCGTAGCCGGATTTTTTTTACAAAGGGGAGGGGAGGTTTTATACTCCACCTCATTGAATCGCTTTTTGGCTTTCCATTAGTCCAGCCAGAGGATTTAGGGAGTGCTTTAAGTGGGGTCTGAGGTAAAGCATGCATTTTGAGCTTGAAAATCATATCTGGTGGTCACGTTTTTGGTTATTCTTATACAACATTTCCGGCTGATGGCGTTCGATCAAGCCTCCTCCCACAGCAGCTACAGGCCTGCATCAAATAAAAGTTTTTGCAGCAACAAAAATATACAGCCATCAAGGTGTGCCAGACGATTCACATCACGTACGCCAGCCTTATAACAAGTTCTAATAACCAACTAGTACCAGAACATGGTACACAAGAAGATACAAATGTGCGTAATGACGGCGACAAAACATTATTTAGAAAAAAAACATTAACAAAATTATATTTTGAGCATTAAGTCGGTTATCACAGAATTTGAGTTTCGGCATGTAGTCCACTGTAAGCATGGGTATTCAATAAACTTAAGAAATAATACTCGGAAATTTCACATTCTCCGGTCACTATGACAACCTGCTGTTTTTCTCTAACATCGTTAAGGAAACGGGATATTGCAGTAGTTGGGGGGAGCTCACAACCTCACCCCTCGTCGCCTTGTTCTCAGCGCCTATAGCGCCTCACCTCGAGTTCTGTTAGGTGGGAAACTTGCTCAAAGGACTTAGGAGGATAGACGCCTCTGTACTCGACACCAGTGAGATAGATTAGGCAACTATACACTGATAACTCGTCCATCTCCCGGTCCGTCCGTACTTTTATTAGAAGGCAAGGCGCTGAGACCAAAGACAAGGCCAGGACTTTTATGACCTCGACGTCGAGGTGGTGTCAGCTGGTTGTGAAATGACACTCGGTACCAGTCGGCGGATAAACAACGCTGATCACTCTTCCATCTCGCGGTCCATACTTATACCTATGCACCACCTTAGTCTCCCGGCGTCTGCTGGTCAGCAGGCCCGTGTCCCCCATGTAACTGAACCGCCACGTGACCCCTCCGGGCGTCGTCAATGACGCCAGCAGGCCGTTGCTATCAGCGGTCACGTGACAGCGCTGCTGGCGCCGTGATTGGCCGGGGCCGCGGCGCGTTGCCATGGCAACGACGGTGATGTGCCGCGCCTGTAATCGATAGTCACGTCGCACCACGATGCTGGTGTTGGCTGACAAGTCGGTGACTCGCGTCAGACGACCGTAGTCCGAGTTGACGTTGTACGTGAATTTGTACCGCAGCGCACCGGTCGTGACGTCATACGTCGCCACGTGCTGCCCGTAGCTGTAACACGCGCAAACAACCAGCACTTCAAATAGGCCTATGAAGCAAATGAAAATCTTTTATTCGTCATCACCTACGGATAAAGAAATATTTTTTTAACAAAACAACTGACGACAGATGTGGATTTAGGTATGTTCAGCATGTTTGGCCTGACAGGGGCCCACAAAAAAGGCCCCCTTAGATCAGAGAATGTCGCACAGTAGCGCGACATTTGCTGGTCTGTAGCCTACGTGGTATCACTGAGGGCTCGTAATTACGGCGTGTAATTTTGTGTCGCCACAGTTCAAAAGTTTACCGTGTGAAACTCGACATTCAGAAAGCAATAGCAGCAAAATTGCGTACAGTTGTACGGATTGCAATCCCGGGATCGCGAATCCCGGGATCCTCTTGGGATCCCGAATCCCGGGATCCCGGCCGTTTTCGCCAATACCGAATCCCGGGATTTGTGGCATCTCAATCCCGGGATTTCGGGATTACAAAAATTAGCTACACTTGTACTTTTTCGCATAATTAACGACAGAAATAAGAATTTTAGCCCACTGGTGAGTAAAATATTTTATGACCGCTAGAGTAAGCCTACTCGTGCTGTCGCCGTAAATTTGTATTTTGACAGCCACAATCACTGTCTACAGTTCAGATATAGGCCTACCTTCTGTAGGAGCCCTGTGCATAAAATAAGTCAATTGGGGATACCAAAATGACGACCAATCTGTAGACCTAATCCCGAAACAGGATCCCGGAATCCCGGGATTGCAATCGCTATACAGTTGTAAGTTGCATGTAGGCCCTATTGCTGAATTCATTGTAGGTTTTTGTACATTAATGTCAGAAAATTTGTGCGCAGGGGACTCACATTTTTACTGAACTGACTGACAAACCGTAATTGCACAGTCACTGTAAAAGAACACGATATATAGGTAGCCTAAGAATAACACAGCTAATAATGTTGATAAAACAACAGTAATATTAATATTAACTACGGTATATTATCTACTAATGACTAACCGGTTGAACGTGTATCGCTGGTGCGCGATGGGGTCGATGACGTCATAGTTTCCGGTCACGTGGTGCGGCGTCGGCAGCCGTGACGTCACCGCGTACACGTCGGCGCCGCCGTCAGTGACGTAGACGATGTCGTCATGACTGATCGCCAGCGCTGATTGGCCGCCGCTGCTCGCGTTGCCATGGCGACGACAAGACGTCATCGTCACGTGACCAGTAAGTAGGTCGAGTGCGTGTAGGCTGGTGTCCTGGTCGACCATCAGTAGTCGCTGACCGGACGCCGTCACTGCAATGTCTCTGAGGCTGACGGATTTACTGCGTCTGACAATACAATACAAAACAATATTATTTTATTGCACTCGTAGTCAAACCAGACCGCTACCAGGGTGACATACAATGCATTCGATAATAGGCCTACGGGAAAATGCGGCTGCTGTAAAGGTAAAGCTAAAGGTGGTGAAACATAGCTCTTACCATCACAAAGCTACGGAGCGTCACCTGCCATATAAGATCACGCAGTGTTACCTGCCACTCGACGCAGGTGAACGCGCCATGTCTTAACCCCAGCCATACATGCCTGTATTCGATTTATCTACCCCTGGAAGGCTGAGTTGACCTTGATGTTGGTTTACCTGTCTGGCGGTGTCCGCCAATAGTCACACATCCGAGTAGTAAGTACTGACCACTTGATGATGACCCGACCGGAAATCGAACTACACAATTTCGGTCAGTATTAATGTCTGTAGACTGTAACGTAGGCTGGTGGTAAGGTAGAGTGAAATTTACAAAAACAAAATACAACATATTAGCAAAAATGTACACTTCAATAAAATGATGGCTTTAAATAGCATTATACTAACAGAAAATTTTTGTTATCCATTCCAACATTTAATGAACGGTCGTGAGATTTACAGGATGTTCCGAAAAAGTGGGACCCCTGTTTTAATTTTGCGATAACTTACTCAAATATGTACCGATTTTTAACATTTTTTGCTGTTACAACAAGCAATCCAAAATGCATGCAGGTAAAACTACGTTGTACACCTAACCTTAATTATCTAATCACCCTAACTAGCAAAACACACACCACTCCCAAAATTGACGATATATTCCTTAGTGCATAATTTGTGCAACGTTATAAAGTTTAATTAAAACAATTCCACACTTGCTTACTCATTCACAGCAATGCTTTGTGATAATACTGTCACCTCATATTGCGTTTACGAGTAAAGTTATCTGTTTTAAGCTTTCAATGGCGCATGGATACGTAAGCCACGGGTAGAATAGCCCAACGAAATACGATTGCTGTTTAATAGTGGGGTTATGTCAGTTCAACTCAAATTTGAAAATGTTCCCCTTAAACTAGATCGCTGAAATTTTGCACGCGAAGAGCTGAGACATTGCGCTAATTAACTAGTAGGCCTACGTAGGGCCTATTACAGTTTACTTTTCAGTTTTGAGGTTGCTGTTGAGCCATTAACATCGATGAAGCAAACATGTAGCGTCAGTGTGTTTTGTTAGGTAAGGTAATTACATAATAAAAGTAAAATGTACAGCGTAATGTTGTTTTTACGCGCTACGGATTTCTTGTTCTAACAGTGCAAAAATGATTAAAATCGGTGTACATTTGCGCACGTTATCGGAAAATTAAAACAGGAGTTTTGTTTTTTTGGAACACCCGGTAGGTCAGCTGCCAGTATCTACACGCATGTACGACAACGACGCGAGTCAACTGTCGGCGACAGTCGACGACAGCTGAGTCGCGTCGGCGTCGTACGTGCGAATTGACTATAACAGCCATGTGTTAATCGTTACCTGTGCTCTGGGGAATTTCTCCCGCCTTCGAGGACGACTGGACGATGAGGTTGAAGGGACATGTGGATGCACGGTACATTGGCGGAGACCGCCATGATCACCGACAGTCTCGTAGAATGACCATCACTGCCCGTAATGGTGGTACCGGTACTGCCGGTGCTAGGGCTCAGCTGGATCACGACGTCGCCGTCGAGGATGTAGACCGACTGATCCATCGGGTTGATGGCCAACGACGTCGGCCAACGCAGCGTCACCTACACAGACGCGACGTGACAGTGGCGTAAACAAGGGGCTTGGGGCCCCTAATGGACAAGTATAATTTTGTTATTAATAATAGCTGAGGAAAATAATTATTATAATTGTTGTCACCAGATCTCATATTTTAAGACTCTACATCCAATTTGATTTCGGCTGAGGCACTGGGGGAACTCGCAGCGCCCCCTAGACACCTAGTTAAAATTCAAATTCGGAGGTCCTATACGTAACTCAGGGGGAGGGAGGGTTGGAGGGAAAGCGGAATGAACGAAGGAGGGCAAAGAAGGTGTATTCTGATTACAGCGTAGAGGTCGACTCACAAAAGTGCTACATACCGAGACGTGCAGGTGTAACAGTACAGAAAAATCTAGATATAGCACTCCTATGACGTCACATACAGAAACATCACTCGCACGGCTATGGACATTGTGTCTGAAAAAAACTGTGCCAGTATTATTTTTCAATAAGTCCGTGAAACATTGGCAAATTTTATGGATAATTTTTGGCACACAGCATCACGAAGACACTTAGTATTTTTCACTTCACTTTTATACTGTTGTTACACTACCTTGTGAAATGCAGAAGTCGCGTAGTGTGGCCGTTTACAACAATGAGTGAATATTCATACTGGGTATTGCATGCGTCGGCTCGGAAATGATTAACTGAATAGCGACAAACACGACTGATCTACTGACATTTTACTGTCTCTCAAAAAAGTCACACACGTGCCACGTTTTTTGCAAGACGGTGTAGTGAGACATGGCACGCAGTGCACCTGTGAAGCTGGTGTATTCTGATGGCAGAGCAGCGGTCGCCATGAGGTTGAGATAGCCTGTGAACCAACGACCGTAGCAATGCGACCGCGCTGATCAACCGTCCTCAGCGTCACACCGTCAGCGATGTACAGTACACCCTCCTTGTCCACAGCCAACCCTGTACACAGAAGTGATTTGATAGCAGTGCATGCTAAGCCTACTGGTACAGTCTAGATGAGTTGTGTGTTCACCTACCATATGGGATCACAAAGTGTTACCTGCCACCCGACAGGTGAACGCGACTCGCCTTAACCCCAGCCAGATAGGCCAGTATTCGACTTACCTTCCCTGGAGGGATGGAAGGCTGAGCTGGTCTTGTGCTGATTGCATACTGAAATGGTTTACCTGTCCGAAGACTAGTAATAAACATTTGCACGCGACCCAACCGAGAGTCAAACCCATTTTCAAATCTACTTTCTGTACTTACTTAATCATGTATGTAGTTGACGTAGGCATTTACCTTTGGGATATGAGAGTGCGGCCTCTACGGCAAGTTGGCCGTCTCCGCAATGGCTGCGAGTACCAGGAACACAGGTCTCCCCACTGCCTGCTACCACCTCGACATTGGCACGTCCAGCTACTGGCCTGTGCCGACTGGTAGACGCGGCGTCAACGTTATGTCTGGAACGGACGTCGTCTGTCGTCAGTCGAAGCACACGCAGCCGGTAGGTGTCTGAGACGTACAAACAGCCGTCCACAGGACCGATCGTCATGTAGTACTCCAGGGACACGCTGTATCAACCCACCAGCAGACACAGACACGTACGGACACGTACAAACATGTACAGACACGTACTGTAAACACTTACACTGTGTCCCAAAAAACGTCCCACATTATTTATTTCTTGACGCAGTATCCAGAACAATTACAGTGTAACATCACAGCTGGACAACCAGGCACAAATAAGTGAATACTAACAGCTGCCCAACTGGTACATATGAAATCCAACACTAAAAACACAAAAGCTTTGTGACTGTGTGTATCTTCGCCAAATATTAACCGATTTTCAAAACTTTTTCACTGGTACATTCTGTGGACAATTAGCAATAACGTGATTATTGAATATCCCGCCACACGTTAACTATGTCGCTACACTACCTTGTGAAATATAAATGCAAGAAAAACTAGCAATCATAGACAACAAGCGTGTTGGTAAACAAAATACACAGTGCAGTGAATGATCAGTACGATGCTAGACTTTGTTGGATTTGTTTTTTGGATATCTGGCGTTTTGAACGATATGTTTGTTTCTGGCCTTTACATTTCATCCACAGTGATCACGTTTTCTTCGGTACGTGCATGCTTCAGTGTGCCGGGCTAATGCCTTTGGTCAGTGCTGCATGTTTCCCAAATTTCCGTTAATAACATTCCCACTCTTTTTGCCGTTGCAGTTCATCTTCAAAAATTTTGCCAATATTCTCCAAAACTGTATTTTTTTGAACCGGTACAAGTTCCTTAGCAGAGCTTTGTCTCCACTGCTAAATGGCACATTACATCACTGGTATATCGTCAGTGCATTAAAAAGTATTATTTTTGACAATATCATCTGTTTTTGTTTACAAACATCAGAAATGTATGTAACACTAAACATAATTTTTTGTATAAAAATTAGTAAGAATTGTTTTAGAAGATGATTTTTTGCATATGTATTATAATGATTTTAGTGATTTTTGAAAATGTATGTTACACATGGTAGAGTAGCAACACAGTTAAAGTTTGGTGGAATATTCAACAACTACTTTGTTGCCAATTGTCCACAGTATGTGCCGGTGAACGAATTTTGAAACTCTGTTATATTTTGGCGAAGATATGGAAAATGACGAAGTGGGACGTTTTTGGGGACACAGCGTACAAACAGCAGTCTGCAGGGATGACCGTCATTTAGTACTTTGACACGCGACATCAGCACACAAACATAGTGACCACAAGATGATAAACGTCAAAAAATTTAAATTTTATCTATAGCTTTTGATGGTAACCATCTTAGAGCTATGGAGCGTCGCCTGCCATATGGGATCTGAGGGACAGTGTTAAACATAGGCGAACACGCCCGCGCCCCTTAACACCGTGCAGACAGGCCGATTTAGGCCTACCTACCACGGAGGGATGAAAGACTGAAATCACCCTGGTGGCTGGTTATTTAGCGAGATGGTTTACCTGTCTACAGATAGTCATTCATTCAGGTAACAAGTTAGTGACTACCTGATAGCGACCTGACTGTGCGTCAAGCCCACCGCCTCGTGATCGTACGTTCAACGTCCCAACCGTTACGCACCAAGCCACATACTAAAAAAAGATTGTTAGCTCGACTATTTTCAGACTGCTCCTGCAGCTGCATGTGTGACTGACAAAGGATGAGATTTGAAAAAAATGAAAAGTGGAAAAATGCACACATTTGCACACTGCACGATGACTTTACGTGACGTACTTGAGCTGTAAGACGTCAGTCAACTGTCGGTCGGTGCCTGTGGCCGATGGTGCCAGTTTGCGTATAACTCCACGCGAGTCGCCAATGAACAGACTTCCATCCAGAGCCGACGCTAAACGCCTCACTGGCGCCATCTGACGTCGATCAGTCGTGTTGCCTAGCAACGGCGTCATCACATGACCTGCTCCACGCGCCACGTGCACGTTACTACCGTCGCCTCTGTGCACGATACCTACAGCAGCAGCAGCAGCAGCAATTCAGCATCAGCAACATGCGCGGATCCAGGCTGGGGTGGATGACTTTATGGCCGACCGCTATGTCGTCTGCGTGTCGTCTGTTGTCCGTCGTATCTCGTTTGCCTGTAACGCAAGTATTTCGGCTTAACGGTACGTCGTAGGGGGTCGGCGACGACACTGTTGGATACGGTGATGACGAGTTCCTATACTAACCATGTCTCTATCTGCAGCAGTTTGGCCGCAATTTTGAATACAAATTTTCTGCCTGCATCCATCACCCACGTTCGCCAAATTATACTGTATCGTATTCTAGCGTTGATTGTAACGTTCGATATAGCAGCGTCACCATAACGCGTATGGTACTGCAGTCACTCTGATAAATCGCTTTTTCTCCACAACAGAAAGTCGGACGATAGCCTTCGGCTGTAGGCGGTACGGTCGGCCCTTCTTAGCAACCATAGCAACAGCCGAGCTTCTTGTTTTAAATTTTTATCACTTACGAAAAACAGATAGACAGACAAATAGATGGATGAATGGAAGAACAGACAGACGGGTAGACTGAGGCAGTCCAAGTCAGCCTCAAGTCCTATAAGGAGTTAAACGGCATTTTTGCTGCCACTCTATAGCCTAGACCTATACTTTCTACACAATGAATCGACTGTACAGTGTGAGTCAAAAACTTTACCAGTTACCCGAACTTCTGCTGGAAAGAGCTTACGACTCTCCCCAGATTCCGTAATCAGCTGGCGAGGGAAAATGGCATATGCCATTCCCCTTTTTCTACTCCTTTCGACGCCTGCGACGCCTCAACCTCTCTCCCCTTGAAAAATTTTGTGCAGGCGTCCAGTGATCCATGAGTACTGATTCTGCCATATGCCACACACAGCGACACTTGTCTAATGGCTAATTCACGCCTACAATGCCGACGAAACTCAACTCAATTCAGCTGCTCAGCCAGGCGGCTATCAAACAACGCGTGGTCTGTGCACAGCAGCGTGACGTCACAATGCTAATGACGTCAATGCATTGTCGCCCACAGTCACGACAGTTGAGTTGAGCTGAGTTGAGTGGCGTCGTGGGTGTGAATTGGTCATAAGTTTGACGCGGAAGGCGTTTAACGTTAAGGGGATGATTATACATTGGAGGGGGGAGCTTGCCTAGTGCGTCCAAGGGGGATAGACGCCCTGCCGTTAAGCGAGTGACGTAATCCGCAGTACCTTGGTGAAAGTTGTACGCGTGATGAACGTCAAAGTTCCATCCGCCGATCTGTGAAGACTGCATATCGTGCGCAGGAATTGACGTGGTCAACGTACGCCAATGGACAACCGTGCCGATACAGACTCGATACTCGTAACCAACTCGAACTAAACAAGCCACATACATGTAGAACTTGGTAGTGTATCGGTTGGAACGTTAGACTTACGACGCGAGGTTGTTGGTTCGATTCGCGGTCGGGTTGCTCTTAAGTGATTATTATCCGATGGGTGCCTATCTGGGGACAGGTATACTATCTCAGTAGTCAGTATATAACCAACAGTCCAACACTAAGGTCAACTCAGCTTTTCATCCCTTTGGGGTAGGCAAATCGAGTTTGACTGGGGTTGAGGCGGGGGCATTAGCTTTTGTTGGTCGGCAAGTGACACTGTGTGATCCCATATGGCAAATAACGCTCTGTAGTTTCAGATGCGGTCATAATTTTGTTTACAACCGGCCGGTCAGTGAGCATTAGGTTATGCTTTTCTGGCGGCTTTTTGGCAGAAGTGTACAAAGTTATAACTATATGGATACTGGAAACTCGGTCAAATAACGTTGTGAGCTCCAGTTCTTCTGGCGTATAACCTTAATCAACTCGCGATGGTTCCTGAAACCAGAGTCTTTCAAGTAGCCAAAAGTAAAAATTTAGTGATCCTGAACTGCATTGCTTTGATACAATCGCAGAGTGTGACGAACACATAAACAGCCAGACAAACAGAGACGTCTCTACGATAGCTAAGAGACGCTTGGCACTAAGTGCTGTCGCGCGTAAAAACTCACTAGTAGTAAACGTAGGCCACGTACCGATGGCGGTGGCGCGTCCGTAGACCTTCTGCCTGTACGCGTTAAGTCGATTCCACGTGAACGTGTATCTGAGGTTCGGCCGGGCGGCAAACATCCGGCGTGTTTGCCGACCCTCGACGGACACGTAGACGTGGACAGTGGTCAGGTTGACAGGAGAATGGTCAGAGGTCAGACGAAGCACCAGGGTCGACTTGTAGCCCGGCGCCCTATTGCTGGCGTACACCAGGCTGACGTTAGTGCCATTCCCCGGCATTGGCACACTCTCCACCACCACCTGGCAACAGCATAACAACTCAGCCTGGCCAATGGCCATTCTTCCGTGTAACCAGGGTTGGCTTGTAGCCCACTGCTTTACTGCTGACGTCACCAAACTGGTGATGTAAGTACCACCCCCCCCCGGTATTCGCACACTGTCCGCCACCAGCTAACAACCGTGTATCACCCAGTGGTACGTGACAAGGGGGAACAGTGGGACAATAATTGCCTCCTTTCCTCCTCCCCTTTAATTTCTGGCTGTCGGAGAATTGTCAAAAAATATTCATCCTGTTCAATAATTTTTGTCCAACAATGCACAATTTAGGGGAAAAGTTTGTAAAACTTTAAGAGCAAAATTACACTTATAAACATTTAATCTTCTTTGTCGAAAATGTGCGGGCAAACGTGACCTTAACCATAAGGGTCAACCTTTAGAACCGAAAACTGGACCCCAGTTACTCCAGCCCAGGGAAACGTTTATGCCATTTTTCGAGTTAGCCAGTACGTGACAAATGACAGAAAAAAAGACCGACAGACAAAAAGCACGACCCGTCCTACGGCCTATTGAAATTGTCACACAACAGCGAAAAACAGCGGGAAGAGTAACCTTTATTCAGACCTGCGATGCCGACGCGACTAAACTATTGAGCTGAGTCGGATCGGCGTCGCAAAGGTGGATTGAACTGAGTTGAATTGACGACGACTGACGACGGATTTCATGTCAATGCGTTTTCTCTTACTACGGTGGTTAAGCATGCACTTAAATTAAAGTGTGGTTGGTGCAATGAGCCCTAAGTCATCAGAAAGTATGGTCACTCAACAACTCACCTGAGATTTTAGTCTGAGTGTGTCGAGCGCAGAGTAACAGGATAAAGTGGAGATCGTCGACGTATGATGTTGAGACGATGACGACGACAGAACATTAACTGACGGCGACATCACAGCAACAGCAGCAGCAGCGGCAGCGTCGTGTTGACCAGTCCTTAAACAGTTCTGAGATCAAATCATATCAAATCATTTATTTGCTCAGCAGATCAGAAGTAAACAGTTACTGACAGCATATATAACTGATGAGCCGGACAGCAAAGCTTTTAACGAGAACAGATAGCTGCCGTTAAACATAGGCTGATGTAAAATAAAAAAAATACTTTAGAAATTTCATTAAGTTCACATTGGCAACAAAACGCTTGAAAGCTATAAGACTTCCAAAACTAAAAGAATCCGGTAAACTATTCCACACATTAATGTCCCTGCACGAAAAGTTGACTAGGCCTACATTTAGGATTATACAACTTGTAGACCTATTATGTATGCTATCTTTTATTTATAACAGAGCGAAAGTCCAAAAAAAATCAGCATAGTTTAATTTACCAAATCCCAAAACAATTTTATAACGGTTTTCAAGTCGACCTGACGCTGATGCTGGTGGAAGTTTTGCTGATCGGCGGCTGTCAGCAGAGTGACCCTATCGACAACGACGAAACTGTTGGACCGGACCATCACGTTCTTGCGCTGAGCAACAAACGGCGGTCCCCGCTGAAACAGCAGACTGACCGTCCCGCCGCCGTTCACTAGCAGGTCGTACCTACCACACAGCACAACTGACACTTAAAAAGATCTTACAATTATTTTTATCTTAGGAAAAACTTAATAAACAAGATACTGTTCGAACGAACACGGAGTCTGTCCAATGCATCTCGATAGCTAACAGTGAAGTCCGTATAAATTAACTGAGTGAGCTGTGTTAGCCAGTGGTAAAAATAAAAAGTTTAAGTGCTGCCTCGAAGATATTAAGGTCACGGCCTTGACATCTTGGGGTCACGTGGCGTCATTGGTCACGTGACCATTTGACTCGCTGTGGTCGACTTCCTATGGGTGGTCTGTTGTGACCATGCGTCTATCTGGCACCGTTATGAAGATATAAAGCCTCAAATATTGGACGCACGGACGTGGACACGGAAAGAAAAAAAGAAAAGAGACAGAGGGAAAGAAAGGGAAAGTGAAGGGAAAAGAAAAGAGAAAAGAAAAGGGAAAGGAAAAGGGAAAGGAAAAAAGGGAAGGTAAAAGAAAAAGGAAAAAGGTAGTAGAATAAAAAAAGGGAAGAGAAAGGGGAAGGAAAAGCGGAAGGAAAAGCGGAAGGAGGAAGGGGAAGGGATAGAGAAAGAGAAAGGAGAAAGGACAGAAAAGGGGAAAAAAGAAGGGAAGGGGAATGGGAAGGGAAAGAAAATGGGGAAGGGAAAAGGAAAGAAAAAAAGGGAAGGGAAAAAAGAAATGGGAGAAGAAGGAAAAGGAAAAGGAAAAAAGGAAGGGAAAGAGAAAGTGGAAGGAAGATAGCGTAAAAAAGTTGGACGCACGCACGGACGCAAAAACACTCAGTTGATTTTATACTCTGTCCCATGCTCTGCATTGGGCAGACAATAATGCGCATTTTCAAAACATCCCCTAGGAAACGCAAAGGAGCCGCGGAACGTTTCCTAAAGGAGCGTACAGGGCGACAAAAATGAAATAAATGCCGGAGTGCGGAGTGGGAGTTTTGGTTCAGCTCAGTTTAGGTATAGGTCAGAGTAAAAGGGTACGTGGGGGCACTGCTTTTCCCACCTGCTATTTTTAGTCTGTATAGTTTCGCCACCTGTGGTCAAGCAACTCTTAAGAAAAAAATAGTAAAACTGATTTTAAAACTCAAATTCACCGAATTTGATTTCCGCTGGGGTTCCGCCGCGGAGCCATACGGTGGAGCTTACAGCGTTCCTCCAGACCTCCTAACGGTATTCAAAAGCGGCCTACTTCTAAAGAGAGGAGGAAAGATAAAAAGAAAAAAAGAAAAAAGAGAAAAAAATGAAAAAAAAGAATAGCAAGCAAAAAAGGAAGTACAGTTCCTTTACTTCTTCAATTCTATTTTGAACACTGTACGTGAGATGAGCTTACTGTACGTTAGGTGACACGAAAGCCGTTGAAAAGATCAGTTGTGCCGTTGACAGACAGAGATAGATAAACAGAAAAAACGGACAGATAAATAGAAAGAAAGACAGACAGACAGACAGACGTGACAGTGACAGTGACAGTGACAGCGACAGTGACATACTCGCCGTGTGGTCGCCGGGTCAAAGTGAAGCCGTAGAGCGGATGTGTGACGACGCTGACTCGTACACCGACTAATGGCGCGCAGTGCAA
>Ga0209367_1000409_pt1 | contig 41295 bp, 22 predicted proteins | sample WorMetLIZISLAND2_FD_187412 | JGI IMG/M metagenome (GOLD analysis project Ga0209367, IMG submission 187412) | Marine gutless worms symbiont microbial communities from Max Planck institute for Marine Microbiology, Germany - Olavius geniculatus... ...
CCCTTTACAGGACCAATGGCAAACCATATTTTAGATAATAATCAGCATACTTTACGAGTCAAGTTGTTAGGTAGCCGATAACTAGTGGTGAGTTAAAACCAAAGCAAATCGCCAGACTGTCGACACCACACATGAGCTGTTTCTGATGCACGACAGCGGCTAAAGATCCCTACATTCATGTCTTTGATGTCTCACCTGTCCGTTCTGCTCTGTTATGGCGGCAAAACAGAAGATGAGTAGACTGCTCAACGCTGAGTTTCTTGCTTGACACCAGTGTCCTTTGATCCAATACCGCTAAGCCTAAACTGCTCCAATTGTTTAGAGTAATTATCGGTCGGCGCAACTAGGGGGGGGTTCTGTCCTAGGGGGTTATGTCCAGGGGGTTATGTCCGGACACCCTTCTGTATAGGTACTGTGGGACTTAGCTGCTTCTATGGGTCACTAGCAGCACTTGAGTTATATTTGCTATAGCACTGGTTTCTGTCGGGCTGGGCTAAACAGCAGGATGAAAGGTTCAAGTGTTTGGTGAGGATCTTGAACTTTGAGCGGTAACAGGAACTGTATGTCATTTCTGATCCGAGTACAAGTTTTTACTGTATTCAGTTAACACAGGAAATGCCATTGGTGTGAGAAATGGATGTGAAACTGATGTTATATTTGGTGATTAAGCTTAATGCTGTGGATTTTTTAGGAATATTGCTGGCAGATGACAATGAAGTTTCAATTCATGAGGATAAGCATTCACGTCTGACTAAGGTAATGTATTGAGATATAGTTTGTTTATGTATTTTTGATACTTTTTAGAGCTGTCAAATTAACGCGTTAATTAATGCATTAATGCATTAACGCACAACACGTTAAAAAAATTAACACACATGCGTAAATTAGTTTAATTTACTAAATTCTGTGAAGCAAAAGTTCCAGTATTCCGTTAAACTGTGGTTATTTCACAATCAAATGAATTCAAGTAACTAAACTGTACTTGCCATTTCATCACTACTGTAAATAAATAATTATTTCGATGACAGGCTAATAGATTTCTATGCTAGTGATGAAGTTAGGCAGGGCCCCTCAAACGTCGTGGGGCCCGGGTTACTTTCCCCCTACTCTCCCTCACGACTGGCCTGGGTGCGTTAATAACACGTTGATTAATGCATTAAAAAAATTAACGTTTTGACAGCTCTAATACTTTTTAAAGAGCAAGATATATTATTAAATTTACAAATCTAACTGATACATATGCTATACGTTGTAACATGTAACACATTTTAATTTCTGTGATAAAGGACATGGTGTGATCATTTTTAAGGCAGTATTCAATTGTCATTTCTTAAAGAGATTTTTTTAGCTTGTGATACATATAATGTGATAGAGGTGTTCATTGTTCTCATTGAAATGAATAGATTAAAAATATTGATAGTGATAGAATGCATTTAAATTTATGTAATATTATTTTATAAAATATCTGATAATATGTAGTTGAAGATATGGACATCTAGTAATAATGTTGATGGCACATGTGATGATTTTTACGCGCGACAGCTACTGCTGTATTGAGTCTTAGCCATCGCAATTCTGTCTGTTTGTCTGTCTGTCACACGGGCGGATCAGTGAAAAACGGTGCAAGCTAGGATCACCAAATTGTCACCTCAGCTGCCTGGAAGACTCTAGTTTCAGGATCCGTAAAGCATTTCCATAAATTCGAAAAGGGTCACCCCAAGCAGGAGTGCTAAATGAGAGGAGGATAACGAAAATGTGCGATTTTTAGCCGTATGGCTGCATGAGACTGGTCACGTCTTCTGGCGAGTGTAAACGAAACGCTATAGATACTTAATGCCAGTTGCTGGGATCGGTGAGCTCATATTTTGTTTGCACCGGGTCATCAAACACGCACAGCTGTTGCGCGTTCCCCTTTGCCTTAGCTGGGCTTTTCTTGTTTCATAAATGACACTGTTCCAGCTTCAGTCATTATCTTCTTTTATGTCATTTCTGTGACAACCAGCAGCAATATAATACTTTGTCAAGAGTAACATATATTGTTTGTATAGATTCCTTGCTGTTCTCTTAGCATGTAATGATTTTCTGCTGTCTGGTTTGCTGTATACATTCTCAACACAGTAGTACATTCGTGATGGTTTGTGCAAAATTGTGGTTATGTGCAGATGCTGACTGTCATAGCGGAGGTCGAGAACCCGGCTGCAGATATTGAAGAAGAAGTGAAAGAAACATCAGTTAATCATGTATCCACCACGCTAGCCACCAAAGAGTGTGAATCTGTTCCAGCAGTAGAAGAAAACTTTGACATAAGTCTGTCGGAGTTAAAGCAAGTTCTGCCAAAACTGCCACCGAAGTTATCGCATGTGCCGCCGAAGCCGCCACTGAGTCGTTCAAAGCTGACTTTTTCTCAGTCATTTTCTGCAGTGCCACCGCAGCGACCGCCGGCCATGCTGCCGAGGCCCGTCCACCGGGCCCAGTCATCCACAGCATCACACGGCTTGCCACCAGTACCTCCACGTGCTCCACGTACAGCGGCTACCATTCACAGTAACCCTCAGTCAACCCTGTCCAGTCTACAGCAACCGGCCACGACGACGAACTCTTCATCCGGCATTATCATTCCATCTCCCTCGTCACTCTTCAGCCACCCATCGCCAGACTCCGGAGCACTGGGCACCACGTTTAACTACGTCTACTTCACAGAAGATGCTGAGCCACCTCCACCTCCACCACAGTTGCTGGCAAAGAGCAAGAAACCGGCCAGGTACCATCCAGATATGAGTCTTCTTGGAGGCAGTCGGCATGCCGATATTGGGAAGAAGTTGGCAGATAGCGGGCTTGGGTCGGTGAATGCAGCTAGCTATGGTAGCAGTGCCGACAACTATGACAGCACTGCTGGCGGTGGGTCTTATGTTAGACTTGCAGTAACAACGCCACCTCCTGCCATTGATCCGACATCTTTACACGACTACTGTTACCCGTCGATCGATGCCATTGTTCCTGCACCCACAGCGTCAGTATGTCGCACTGAGCCACAGCATTCTCCACCGCCGCTGCCGATGAAGTCGTGTCGTGTCTGGTGGGACTGTCGGTGGCGGCGACAACGTGCTCCGCGTCGGTCACAGTTGCGAGCAACATGGTCGCCAAGGTCGTCAACAACGTACGGCACCGAGCCGTCAGTTGTCACATCCCACCTGTCACTGAACAATAGTCAGTCATCGTCACTGAACACTCGCCGAGCTGTGCCGGCGTGGCGAGCAAGACTTCTGTGTTTTGTACGGACATGCATGCACCCGTGTCGATGGCAGCGACGTCGACAGTTGCGTCGGTCATCACTCGCTCGTGTCCACACCACAGCCATCACCGGACATCTTTGACGTACTTGTGCATGAACAAAGCAGATCTTGAATTGACAGTGAGTGGCGCTGCAACATGCAGCAGTCACTAGAACCAGGTGGTCATACATATGTGTAATGTGGTTTGATATACAGTGCCTTCCGAGATGCAAGCAGCCTTGTAGTGGGTGACCATTTTGGTGCTAGTCACTCAGAGTGACTTACTGATTGATTGAGTCAGGACTGTAGTGAAGAGGCAACTGGTGACTATGCATTATGTTTAATTTCTGATGTTGTCTCATGTTCCCTCTGCTGTTAATGAGAATGATGTTGTTTTCTTCACTTTAATTGTTGTTAATAATTTGTTTAATTGTATTATTATTAGCTGTTCTTCCACTGCGCCGTAACGGCCTTTGCTTTGTTTTTTCTATTGAGAGTTTTGTTTTCAGTTGCAGTTGGTTGTAGCTAATGACATGCTACATTGCCTTGGGCGTCGGTTGTGAATGTAGAATTGTTCTGTGTTAGAACTGCAGCTCCTGGACAATGGCTTATCAGTTGTTTCTTCTAGTGGTCGAAGTGCAAACAGAAACCTGTTACCGGTAGCTATTTTTGGAAAAATTGTTAGATCTTATCTATGTGTGTCTGGCCCACGTGCGTCTTGAGTGTATTTTATTTTTCAGTATTTGTTAGTTTTAAAGCATATGCGGTATAGGCTTTTTTCTGACAGAATGTACTTGTATTGGAAAACATTGCAGTGTGTTAATGTCTCTGTTATTGTAGCAATATTCATATTGGTGCCTTGTTGTGCTTGTTTGAGATGTGAAGTGCTTTTGAGCTCAGTTTTGTTTTGATGCCTCAATCTAGTGTGATTGTGATCGGGTTTCATTGTCTAGTTTCTGTTATCAATTTGTCTCTGACTGTGAGTTTGTTAACTTGTCAGAAGTTTTATGCACATCTTTATGAGCTTTTTCGTAATGGAGCAGTATGCAATGGAGGCCAAGACATGGTTAGTTTATAGCTTAATGCAAAGTTTTGTTTAGTCAAAGTGTTTTCTGTCTCCAATGATATTGGTTAGCAAAGCATGAAAATATATATAATATCCTGGTATGATTTATGCAGTGTCTGAAACAATATGAATAATATTGGCAGACATAAAAATTTTCCTGTTTGATGCAACGCTGCAATGTAAGCTCGTTATATCTTGTTGAGAAGTCTTGTAAGTATCGAGATTAGTGACCCATTGCAGACAGCAGAATAAGACTGTAATTGTCTTCAAGTGCCTTTATTAACGTAATGTCGTTGTGGAATATATGAACTTGGTTTAATTTTTTTTGATATGCTTGATCTTCAGCATTGGACTGAAATGTGCCTATGACTATAGGTATAGTTTACACTGTCTGGATATTTGTTAAAGCAGAGATGAACTGATAAACTTAGTGGTCTGGTGTTCTGGCTGTTACCAACATTTGACAGTGCCTTGTTTATTAATGTTTGCGCTGTGCATCGTTTTATTTCTGTCTCCCATGAACAGTGCATGTTGTAAGTGGCTGTTAATGATTTTAGCAAATATCAACTTGTTATTGGATGTTGCTGATTCATTTAGACGTAAGTGCAACATTACTGTAGTCACATCACTGTACAGTTTCCACATGTGCATCTGCATCTTTCTATTGCACCGCTTGCATATTTTGCACATGTATCGTTTGCTCAAAGACAGTTGTTTTTTCACTCGATTGTGTACTAGTTGATACACATAGGAACATGTGATAAATGAAGTGTGCTTAGAGTTTGCTGTGCAGTTTTTGTGCATAACTGCAGTAGTGACTGTACTGCAACAGTATTAAGCAAGTCAAAGGTCTCTTAGGAGTTTCCACCGTATTTGAATTTCAGGGAACTGTAAAACCACTAGGACTTTAAAACTATTTCATTAAGACATGTTAGAATGGGTTTTAGTGTTAAATAGAGAGCACTATTTTATATCCCGTGTTTTTAAGATTTGTTAGCTGATCACCATGTGCACCTTGGCAGCAGTGCAAGGTTTTAGGTGAGGCCGTGAATGTAGTTTTGCCTGTTTGCAGTAAATCTGAAGCAGCATTTGGATTGCTCTTATCGCATTGGATGTAAGGAATTGATTCGTATGCTGTTTTGACAGGGTAATGTAGTTGTAACAGTGTAGTTGTTGTCCTGCATTGTTGGTACAGTGCAAAGCCAGGTTAATTAATACGCTGTTGTATAGGCCAGCTTATCACTGGTGATGAATAACTGGTATCAGCAATCTCGGGTAATTAGGCTTTGTGCAGAGCTTCGGTTATAGATATGCTTTCTTGATTGCGGTGATTTGTCTTGTATCCGATAATTAACACACTTGCTTAGACTTTATTAAGCTAGCATTTAGTTGTTGTCGGATGCTAATTTTGGTGGACGTTGGTATGTCTCGTTTGTTGTTTTGACAAATTGATTCAGAACACATGCGCAAGTCAAGTCATTGAATGCAGTAGCTTATGACCAGACTGTCATTAATGCAAAAGCTGTAGAACCAGGTGTCTGTAATTTTTTAATTCTTCAGTTTGTCTCCAGTTGGATAGAAGCAAAACTTTACTGCAGTATTAGTGCATACTAGGGAACATCAAAGGGTTGCTATGAGGCTGCAATTATGAAAATTCGTTGGCAGTAGACAAAGGGTTTGGTTATAAAACTGATGATACATGTTTTTACCACAGTGTATTGCAAAAATTACAAAGCAGCAGGTTGTCATATATAGTGGCTGAGTGTTTTTAACAACGTTAAAATGTGTAATTGTTGACTGTTGATTCAATTCGTAGATCACTTGTCGAAGCAATAAATCACCCTCTGGCAGTCAGCATGTTATGAGTATATGCATTTAACGTAGGCCACTTGACCACGATACCTAGGCCCTCACTGAGCCGTTTTAATATGACCAGTGATGCATGTTTTAGTCACATGCAGGTCAGATCAAAAGCTGCTGCAAATACAACATGGCCATATTTTGTCTCAGAAACTATTACCAGACTATGTGATATTGTCTTTGTGTTTGCTTAGAAAGACGCCACTTTAAGCAATGCATTGTTCACTGTGTTTATGCGAAAAATTGGCTTAATGATGGTTTGAGATATGTTAGTGGTTTTTGATGTGAATTTCCAGTGTAATTAATATCTGCCTACTGTAATTACACCGTTGATGAAACAGGAACAGAAGGCAGATAGAATATTTACGAGTGGACTTTGAAAGATCAAATTCTTGAGTTGAAAATGTGCACGTGGTGTGCATAATGTTTGTATATTTGCAGTACTGTCTGTTGTTTTTATACAAAAAAAACTGTCTTATAGAAACACTGCTGCAATTAATGGTGCAGCTTTCTGTTAGATCTACTAATGTTGGTTGAATGTCTGCAGTTCACGTGTTTGTAATGCTGCACAGCACATGACTGAATGCTTTATGTCCGCCAGTTACTTTTTGTCTTATTCTTGCATCTGGTGTACTCTGCATGATGTCAGTAGGCTACAGGTTGTATAGCATAACGTGGCTAGCAGAACATTGTTATTCTTTCGGTTCTTAGCTGATCAGCGAAGCATCACATTGCTGTGACTGATAGACCTATGTTACAGAGCTCACTGGTGGAGCTTTTATAATGTGCTGCGAAATACGATTAATGAGCTGATTCATTCATGTGATATTTTTGTCTGTATTATACCCGCTAACGATTGAAGTATTCGTTGCTTATTCCAGCACAGTTGCATCACAATGTTGCATTAATATCGGCTACTAAGCTTATACTCTCTCCTTTCTTTGTAATGGCCATGATAACGAGCTTTGTCAAGCATGAGTTTATTTAACGAAAAATGATGTACGCAAGTTTTTAAAAATGGCAGTGAAGTACATGAAGAAAACACTACCTGCATGCTATGCGCCGTCCTTCGTGTTAGTCTGTCATTCTCTCTGCCTTCTATCTGCTACGAGCTTTATACTCAGAGGCATAAAACCAAATTGGTGTTAGGGCCAGGACAGGAACAACACCAATTTTCAGTTCAAAACTTCAAAGGTAAAGGCCACCAGACGCCAAAAACTAAGCAAATGATGCTTATGCGACGAGCTGGTTTACTGTTAATGGCTGTTTGGACGACCGCATATCATGTCAGTACTTGGCGCCAAGTATTACTGGCACTAAACGAGTAGCATGCACACTGTAACATAAGCTGCTATCATTACTGCAGAGAATGAGATTACTGATAAGTCGCACCTATTTTTGCTCAGGAAATTTAAGTTTGAGCATGTGGCAGCTACAGTTGGCTACCGTATAAACAGAGTAAGCAATAGTACGTGTAATCCAGACGGCAGTGGATTTTCAGTGCTGCCATCAGGTGGAACATCAGATTAATATGGAATCTCATACAGTCAACACACAACAGATTAAATATGTACAAACCCTAAACTATGACATAACCACTTATATAATGTCATCTGCTGACTACTTGTGCATAACTCAATTACTAATTGCTCATCGTAAACCGCAGTGTATAAATTTTAACGGTTAAATCTGTTCTTAATAGGATAACCAATCTGGGGGTTACGGATACGGGATCATACAGCGTTACCCGACTCTCTGCCTTAACCTCGGGCAGGCAGGCTGGTACTCCTGAGGGATGGAAGGCTGGGTTGACCGGAGTGGTTGGGTATATATCGAGATGGTTTACCTGTCCAAAGAGTAGCTCAGGCAGTCACCCATCTACGTACTAACCGAGCTCAGCGTAGAACAACTACGACGCCACCGCCGTCAACGCAGGATCGGTGAGATGCATAGAGTGATAAAGCACGGCACAGTCTAATCTATTATGCACAATAAAAGCTAGTAGCAGTGTACCAGTGAGCATTCAGTTCCTGAGATACAACTGAGACAGTAAAAAAACTGGCTTCAAAACACAGCAAAAATCGTGCACTGCACCAATGCACCAATTTCAACTATACAGTGTACACGCACTACTGGCAGTATCTGTAATATTCTAACACTGTTGGTTGCTGCTATACAAGTGTAGTTTGTGTTTTAAAAATACTGATTAATATTCACACGGGCATAGTCTGCTATTGAGGTAATATCTTATTTTTTCTCAACAAGACGGCATTAAGTCATTGCGGATCACAGTCGAGCTTACTGAAGATTATTTTGGTTTACAAAATCAAACTGCTGTCGTCGGGTAGCAGCGTCCGTAGTCTCTTTACTTAATTTGTTCAGTTACTGCCGTTTTTGTTATTTATTGCTGAGAAAGTATACGTAAATTCATTACTAAATTGCAATTTCAAACACACGGATTGCTAACAGTCATCGGGTTATCATCAGTAGCAATGGCTCTGTCTCCAGTCAGCGGATTACGCAAGAGCCATGCATGTAACCATTTGACTACAGTGCCACTGATGTTTCTAATCTTATACCCCGTTTACACGATCGATCAAACATCGAGCAAAGATCGAGCTGGCTCGTCCAGCTAACATATAGCCAGCTCGTCGAGCCAGCTTGAGCGTGTAAACGGGGTATTAGGTTTTGTGGCGCTGTACAAATTTGCATTCAACTTTTTTCTTCACAGCAACAGCTCAGAACTGATTTGTGCGTAAGGAAATGCATATTTTTGTGCAACTACATTATAATAACCAACGAGATATCTTGTTACTTGTAGGCTTAGTTTTAACGTTTCTGTTCTTGGCTACATTCTGTAGACTAAAGTATCCAGCTATTCGTCAGTTTCTTCTATGGCATACTTTATTCATTATTGTATTCTATTTGTACAATAATTTTTATCAATGTTCTAAACAAAAATCCCGTCTGACACAGTGTGACAGCAGAAAAAATTTCACGTAACATCCACACATTTCTGTGATTTCCTAAAGTAACAACTGCAGGCTCGTTTTTAAGAGGGTGGCAAGGGCCCCGCGCCCCAAAAGCCCCGCGCTACGGCGGTGTCGCCGCAACGGACGATGAATCGATCGATCAATTTAATCAATCAATCAATTAAAAGCTATAGAAAAAATATTTTGGCGGGGAGGGGGTAGAAAGCTAAAATCTAGGGTCCAAAAGTTTTTTCGTTCGCTCCGCTCGCGAAACTGTAGGCCTATACATGCACACACAATACAGACCTACCTTGCAGACGTAGGCCTATCCTACAGTTTTGTGGTAAATTGTGGTCACATGTCGCTATGTGGTATTACGGGCCCCGCGGGTAAATCAGTGCCAAGGGCCCCACGCTGGCAAAAGATGGCCCTGCCGTCCTGCTGTAGTTATGGCGCTTATAACGTCGCTGGCTGCTTGCAGACAATCTTAGCTCCATCTGTAGATCTTACAATCAGAGTCCTGCGTTCGTACACGTGTGACAGCACATTTTCCTGAAATACGGTCGACTGCAGAACTTGAACTTGAGCACGAGCGGACAGTATGCAGCTTTCTTGACGTCGACGCATTCTGAACACGAACAGTCATTTTCACGACCATTTTGACCACAGTGTTTACCATGGCTCTTCTTTGTTTTGATGACCAAATAAAGATTTCATTCAACAACATCTTCCAAGCATATGTAAAAGACAGAGATTTTAATTTTCTGTCAGCAAAAAGCATTAGCCTATAAAATCAAGCATCATCATCATCATTTCTGGCAAGCACCACTAAGAGTGCGTAGCGCCGAACGTAGACATCAATCTCCAGAGTGGACGGTTCTGAGCCAAGTCAACTCCGTCGTCCATATTAAGGTCGCTGGATTTCAGATCCTGCTCTGAATGGTTTTCATCCACGTAATACTAAACGTCCCAGTGGTCTCGTCCAGTTTCCTGCGTAGGGCAGGTAGACGTAAAACAGTCGTCTTTGAGAATTTTGTTAATACCAGTATCTCCAGTATCTCAGTTCCCACCATCACTTGTGTACCTGGCAGTCCAGATGATCGGAAGCCCGTTTTACTTTGTTCTAATTTATTTGTTGACTCGTCTACTTACCGCTCTTGTCTGGAATAACGTCGTTAACGCATGGTGCCTCGCATTCACGGATGTACGGCGGTCTGGTGTCAACAGAGCAAGCTGCACTGAACTCGCCGTTATATGTTCGACAGGCAACTGTGCGCGTCTGATAACCCGAACTGCAGCTCGCAGCAGAACACTGTAAACATAACGACATAATTACGTAGAACTTTTCTATATATTTATCACAAGAACATGCTCTGCTTTGTTATAAGCTTGAATATGTCACATTACTATGGTGTACAATTGAACATGAAGATTTTTTTCACGTTTAGTCCTTCATTTCAGACAAGGGTACACCCATACAAACAGTATACAAGAAAAACCCAGCTGTCGCTAGGGAAGAAGCGCTACAGCCTATACAGATTCTATTGCAGTACGGTACTGACATTCAAGGTCGTCCAAAGTCAATGATTTTCATGTTATTTGAAAGCCAATATGTCACTTCCTGTTAGTGATTAATAGTAACCTTGGACGTATCTCTCACCATTTCCGAGATATGGCTACTTAAAGCTTGAAACCTTCCACTGAAAAGTGCGGCCAAACCGCTGCAGATGAAGACTTGGTTACTATTGACAACTATAGGAAGTTGCCAGCATCCTATCCGACGGTACTATTGCCGACACCCTACGACTTACCGTTTAGCCACAATACAGCACGATTGGCATACCTGCGTTGTGACTCTTCAAGGTCATCCAAGGTCAATGATTTTTATGTCACTTGAAAGCCAATATGCGATAGTGATCAATAGCAGCTTAGGCCCTATCTCGCACCGTTTAGCCACAATACATCCGTGACAGACGGACAGAGGCCGACGGACGGCAATCGTGCCAAAAACTAATTTGCCCATAAGGTGACAGTGTTGCACCTTGCTCCAGGCTCCAAAAGTCCAAGCTGGTTCAGGACACTTTGGAGCAAAACATTTCTCGGAGTCGTGAGGCATGAGGCTGCTATCACACTGGTCAGCGGGTAAAATATCACCATCTTCCGCAACACAGTGCACCCTGCGACGACGTAGTCCAGCACCGCATGCAGGCTCACACTACACAAAACACGTAGACCTAGACTAGAACAGTGTTTTCCTGACATACATAGGCCTAGGTTAGTCAGTGTCAGTCCGAACCTTTTTCTCTTTCCAGGATTCACATACTCCATCAAATTCAATGCATTACCTCTCCGTTAGATATCCTCTTCGGTGTTATTTATTAGATACTTCAGCATTATTCCAGGTTGGACAGGGTTCTCACTAACTGAACCTCTTGAAATGACTGTAGTAAGTTTTATGGACTCCAAGCCCTTCCATTTTGTCGACCAACCAGCTATGTCAAAGCACTACAGTAATATTGCACTTTGTACCACGATCCAAGTATGCCTATATAGGGTCTAGTCAGAGAAGTAATGTCGTCATTCTCCGTGAATCTCGTCTATCAGGGTAGAACGCTTGGTCGACTGGAAATAAGTCAACGACGATCAACAGCACGAGCGTCAGCTGGACGTGCTGCTGATCACAGAGATACGGCATACTGGTCATGGTGACGTCGCTCTGCGTCGCTGCGTGCCGCCCGGCTACACTCACGTCGACGTACCGCCCATCAGCGTGGAACAGTTCGCTGTCGGAAACAGCAATCAAAAAATAGAGATGTTTGCATGCAGCTATGAATCTGCGCAGCCGTCACGTTATAAGACTGCGCAAACAAAATGCTGTTATGGAACTGAACCGAACTGAACTCCGCCTGCTGAATGTCCTGGACAGTAGTTCCTCGTCTCTCCACGGCATGCTTGATGTTGTCCGTCCAGCCGTTCCTGGGACGTACATCAGTATTACAGTGATTAATACGACATAATATGATAATAGACCTAATGTTGAATAAATAGCTTTTACTTTTTTTCGTTGACTGACCTGTGTCCAGCGTTCGGCGAGCCATCGTGCGGGGCAGTGCTGCAATCTACAGCGCCGTCTGTTCTCAGGTCGTTTGCCACGACACTGGCTGGCCTCAAGGACCTCAACACGCGTTGGTCCGGCAACCTGACGCACACATCCCACGGTCCTAGTGCGGAACCCCGCAGTGCCGCACGACCGACTGCACGCCGTCCAGTCACTCACCGTCCATCTGAGCACAGCACAGGTTCACAACATGCACATCTTGTATCCCAGAAGCCCACAAACTTAATATAAATTTTATAGCTGATTCATTCCATTTGGCGTCGATAATATTATCAGCTAGGGCTACCCAGTAACGAACGGTCTTACCAAATTAATATGTATCAAGTAGTACCTAATGGTGCACATGACGCTGAATAGCTGAAGCAGTACGTAGTTCATACATTTTTTGCAAACACGTTCTTACACTTTTATTTTGATATTTCCTCAGCGTATAGCTAGTAAACAATCAAGCTTAAACTAATGGCCCTAAGTAAACAATAAAAAGATGACAGTCGTAAAAATAACTTTATTTAGCCATTTCTTTTCAATATTTGGCTATGAATAGCTTAGCTGTACAGTGTATAGCAACTAGAAAATAATGTGAAAAATATGTAAAAGGCTAACAGCGCCTATAAACATGATGTTAGACTTACATGTCTACTCGGGATTAAAAATTAACTCACTTGGCTGGACACGGTTGTGCATTACAATGCTTGACGCGATCAACAGGTTGCTGAAGCTTAGCGCAGTGGACGGGCTTGACAACATGCTGACTGTCCTTACGCATGCACACTGCTACTGATCGACTTAGTCCTGCACACAACAGTCAGAATAGGCCTAACAATGCAGCCTCCGTGAATTTTTTTACTCAGATACCTGCAGTATTAACTATGCACATAAATACCTGAACAACAGAACATATGTATTAAAACACAAAGTCATGATCGTAAGAAACGTAAAGTCCGGTCTTCCCGAGCCGTAAAGCCCAGAGGGCGGCGCTGATCTCCGTTTCCTTAACCTTCATACAGACACCAGTTTACACTGCAGGAGTGAACCACGGTCCACGGATACGAGGCTAGTGCATCGCGCGGTGTTCGTCCAGCTTTTGCCGGTACTCCTTGCGCCTACGAACGGAGGGATGGCTAAACTGAGTCGACCTGGGTGGCTGGTTGCATACTAAAATGGTTTTCCCGCCTGCCGACCGTCACCCTCCAAGTACTAACCTAACCCGGCGTTGATTAACTTCGTTGATGCGACCAACGACGTTGTTAACTAACCGTGATCATTTAATTGTTGTTATAAGTTTGACCTTACTGCAACCTTTAAACCGCCCCAAAAATAGCCAAGTCACTGCCGCTATTTAAACAAATGCGTGTAGCTGGTCACAATGAACGTTGATGCGCGCTATAAAGTTGAAACAAATGACTACGCAGTGTTAAGTGACAAAAATGTAAAAAAAAATCCAACAACGCACCTCCAGCACACGAGGCAGTACACTCAGACCACGGCAAATAGTTCCAAGTGAACTTCGACGCATTTTTAGTGGCATCAATAACGTTGTACTCATATTCAATGCCGACATTCTTCTCCTGAAGAAGCACCTGAAATCATATTGCGTAAGTTGTAACAACAGTTAACCTTAAACACGTACTGATTAGATTAAGCTAAATCGGTTAAATTAATGTTAAAATTAATAAACAAAACAAGAAGCTCAACTATACCGCTTAGAGAACAGAGCGTCAGCTTCGTGCTTTCGTCTCATGGGAAGTTATTTTTACTCCACGCGCGCCACGTTCCTAACGTAGCGAAGAGGAGTATATAAGATCAGTGTAATATTGAGAACCGACCGACCGACCAACGACCGACCTCTGTTCCTGGAAGAGCCTTCCTAGGAGAACTTCAAACGGCGATATCTCCATAACGGTGCTAGATAGACGCATAGTCACTATGGACAAGACCATGCGTCCCATAGCACTGTTACGGAGGTATGGCGCCTCAAAGTTAATGCGGTCACGAGTTTGACCTTTTGGGGTCATGTGACGTGATGACGTCAGTTGCACGGTTGATGCTGTCGGCGAGGTGATGCTGTCGGCACCGCTATTTGCGGTGTGAAATTGAAAAGAAAGGAACTAAAAAGCAGTTAGATGAATACAGGGGAAAAAATGCGCGCGAGGAGTATATACATTAGATTGGTCACAATCTAAAATATTTCTTGTTCAGTTTAGCTATAGGCTACTCAATGTGTGGAATTGTTAGCAAACAAATGCACTCGAATCTAAAAGCACAGAACACACAGTTGTTTGACGTGTCCTTTCTAGAGAACCCCCGCGATTATAGACGTAAAAGTGTATCCTCACAAACTATACTCTCCATGCTGAACATTTCCTTCGTAAGCTTTTACGACAACGTTCACTTAATTTTTAAAGATTTAGTATATATGGCTACTAAAGGAATTAAGGAGGCAGACGTTTGTGAACAACGGACCAAGGAAGACAGAAACAGACGGATCGACGTCGTCAAGTACAACATGAAGGACTTGCGGCTCAACTTGGAGGACTTGGAAAATAGAGCTCAGTGGAAAAAAGAACCTGTGTGGCTGACGCCCTCACCCGAAGGATGAAAGAGAGAGAGAGCTACTAAGGGCATTAAAAACTAATGGCCGCTTTAAACCATTCCGCCTGTTAATTGACGCCTTCTCAAGCAAGAACCCAAACGAATGTGCCTGCATAAGCATAAGCCGCATATAGCTAGAACCCAGACGACCATTTTTTTTGTCGCTGACTATCAGTATGGCAATGCTGTTCTGTAGAGCAGACAGAGTCACCATGACGTCGAGATCTTCAGACGTTGGTCCAAGTGCAAGAAAGAGTTCCTGGCTGTCGGTTTGTCGCTCGTACTCCCACACAGTGTTGGCAACTTGGAACTTGCGAGGCCAATCGATCGTCCACGCTCCGTTGATGTGATACACGTCAGATGATGCTGACTTCAGAGCTGCACGATGCAGAAACAGTTTATATAGGTCTGCTGCTTTCTAAGATATCAAGTGATAAGCTTGTCCCAACTGCATAAAATGTTAACCTACTTTCAAAATTCTTTCATTGACATAGGCCTACTCTGCAAAAATGCGCAGTTAGGCGATCATCACGCTCTGAAAGTGTCACACTGTCACTGCACTAACTTGTACAATACGTATTCCATTTCCTGTACATTACGTGCGTTGCGAAATAGCTTTAACTGTTCCAAAGTTGACTTGTGTATTCACGACGCGTTTAGAATATCATGAAAATCGGTTAATACTTGATGAAAGTTATCACTGTACAAAAGTTAACGGCTCACCATTTTATCGACCACTCAGTACGATTGCCTACATGAGCTACCTACCTAAGTAGTTCTTGGAAAGTTGAGTCTCAGTGACCCGAATGTGCATTGCTCCTTCAGGGATACGGACAACTTCGACATATGCTACAATGTGAAGTGCAAACAACACAAAGTATTAGAATACAAATTACACGCATTAACCTAATGTGAAAGCTGGTCTAACAATGCAATGCAAAAAGCTTCACTCCTATGCAGTTAGGAACGGCGCTAAGACCTCAGCCTATAGCAGCAGATTCGTATATGCCTACATGTCCCTTGAAAATGTATATTGCATTGTAATAAATAAATCACAATCAAATCTGTGAACTTTTTCACTATTATAAACTCAATAAAAATTTTTAAAAAGTGTCTATCGAGCAAAAAAGTTCATGCTCTTTAGCTCAACTTTCTGAGAAATAAGCCAGACAGTAAGTAATTTCATAATTCTGGTAATCAACTGTGTTGCGGAGCATTGGGCCCAGTCACCACCCAGAGAGCCTTTGTACCTGGGCCTGCTTTTGCAGGTGAAAAGATGTCAATGAAAATAGAAAAAAACTAATCATAACAGAAAAGGGGGGAGTTGCTAGGTTTAAGGTAAAATATTTCTGCTATTAGGCTATTGCTACTCATGGGCATCTTTTCACTTTTCGAAATATGCTGACACCACCTTAAAGAAAAACGGCAGCATGTGTCAAAGAGAATTTGCTAGTGCTAGTGATGACTGCCAATGGGTGCCACTGTGATTTTGATGCTATTTGTTGGTGTTTGGATTTATATAGCCTATAGTGGGTAAAAGACGTCAATTAACGTACAATCTCCATCCTCCTCGAGGTCGATGTCGATGACGCCGTGAATCGTTTCACAGCTGGAACCGTTCCCGCCACAAACACGACATTTGTCCTCGACCGCAGTTGAACCGAGCACACGATCACAGCCGACATGCTGCAGCAACAACATCAAAATGCATTAAAACTAAAACAGCCGTATCTCGGCCCAGTGTCGACATACCGGGCGGCCATCCGCCTGACCTTAATCATTCATTTATTCATTCACTTGGAGTTTAATAAAAGCAGATGAAACGCTGTTACACAATAAAACGAATTCGCAGTGAACAATGCATGTGTCCTAGCTTGCACCGTGAATTGGCAAACTATAATAACTTATGCCCGTGGGTACGTTCGCACCAGTTTTGGTTTTCTCGCCTTTTATTGTTCATGTTAAGAACTGAAAAAGACGGGACAGATGGGCGAGCAAAAAAAAACCCGTAGGGCCTACTGTCCTATATTGCGGTACATTAAAACGGCCACACGATAACACGAATGATAAGTTCTACCGGGATGGGCAAAAGCCAAAAAAACTTTCAAGTCCACATCACGGTGCAAAAAAAACAAGAGAAAAACGGTTCCAGTATTTATAAATACTGAACGGCTACAGCTAGAAACTGACTTCTCGCACTTGCTCGTGACTTTTTAGCACACGAATACTGTATTATACATCCGCCATTATAGCTACCAATTTGTTTCTGTTTGTTCTCCTTTTTGTCTGCGAGTAGAATCATTTCAAAAAGTGCAGGTAGGCATACAAAAACTGTTTGACCACAGACCCTGCACTGTCCATTGATGCAGATATCGCTCGAGTCCGGGTAGCAAGGAGTGCCGTCGATCACTTTGGCCGCTCGCTCAGTGTAGAAGTTGTATCCGACCGCCATACAGTTCAGCGCACACGGCCGACTTTGTCCCACTACAAAACACTCAGCGTGATCGGAGTCGAATAAGCGTTACACTAAGTATTAAAATGTCACACTTGAAGATCAAGAGCTAATAATATAACGTCACATTAGGAACAAATGCATTACTGCCGTGTGTTCGGGCGATAATTTTACGGCATTAAGCTAGGTACCAAGACGTCACACTTTAGGGATCAGGGGATGGTACCATAACGTCACACTAGTCACAAATATGCAATACAAAAAATCTCAGCTAATGCTCACAAGACGCGCGAAAGCCTATAGCAGTTCCGGTTCACGTTAAGTTAATATACAAATACCAAATTCTCTTTCTGGATCGCATAACGATAGTAGCGTGGCGCCACCTTGTGAATGATAGAGACTTGTGTCGCAGCCCGAAATCGCCAAAAAATCCATAAAACCCCCTATTTTGTCGTTCAAGGTCATTCAAGGTCATTGAATTCGGCGCCAATCGAGAGCCAGTGTACGACTTCCTATTAGTGATTAATAGTAACCTAGGCCCTATGTCGTACCGTTACTGAGATACAGCTACTTATTGGCCAAAAATTGCAAATTTTGCCCACTCCCCTCTCATTTAGCGCCCTCGTTCAGGGTGACCCCCTTCGAATTTATGGAGAAGCTTTACGGTTTCTGAAACTAGAGTCTTCCAGGCACCCAATGGTGAAGATTTGGTGATCCTTGCTTGCACCGTTTTCGACTGATCCACCCGTGTGACAGACGGACAGACAGACAAACAGACGGACGAACGGACAGACAGAATTGCGATGGCTAAGATGCGCTGAAAGCAGTAGCTGCTTTCACGCGTAAAAATACTAGTGGTGCTTAAATTTAAAATCAAGCACAGAAAGTAAACAATTAACAATAAATAACATGGTTCAATTTGATAGCACAATTAATACAAATAGACACGTTTGAACTTTTCAATGCTACTACTGTCTACTGAGTGGCGCCTCAAAATGGAACATATACACGCTTTGCATAAATTTAAAAATTAGGCCCTAACAATCGGGCAGTTTTGGGAACGATCAGTGGCGGATTCAAGGGGGGAGGCGGCCGCCCTCTTTATTGACAGGCTGCATCTTAAAACAAGGGAAAATTCTGCACCAAAATGTGTCATTTTTAAATAAAATTTTAAAAAAATTTGGGGGGAGAGGGATATGGCCCCACCCCTTACCCTTCCGCCCCCTATTCCAAGCTTCTGGATCCGCCACTGGGAACGATTATTAGGCTCGATCTTTGCAGTGAACGGTGGTCACGTTGAATATTACATTTAACAAAACCAATAGTTCTGTTTAATGAAATGATCAAGATTAACTGCTCCCAAATCTGTCCGATTGTTCGATCCACGCAAAGCACTATGTTTGTTACACTTCTAGTTCGCCGTCCTGTACATTGCAGCAATGTCCATGCCAGAGATGGACACGGATCGGGTCCATCCGCGGATCGGGTAGGGTCAGGTCGGGTCACGGGTCAGATTCAAGACGACTTTGGCGGGTCGGGTCGGGTCGCGGGTCAGACTTACATTTTACCGCACATTTTTGTGCATTATTTTACATCATTCGTATTCTTACTGTTGTCACTTAATTGGCCAGAACAGCACCGACCAGTCTGTAGTTCAAGATCAGATAACCAGCGACGGTTACAAGTAATTTTATGAGTAGTTTTACGACGTGACAGTGGGCAGCAGAAAACTGAGCAATGACAATTAGTTGCGCCGAGTCGCCGAAGACTTTCACTGCATGAGATCAGCCGCAGTTTGCAACGCTAACAACAGGCCAGACGACAGCATGACATCAACTTCAGAGAACCCAGAAAACACCCAGCAGGAGACCGCGTAACGAGTATTCGTTGCAGTATAGCTCTGCCAGCCAGACGATTATATATAGTAATTCCTAGACGGACCGCGCGTTTGAAGTGTGAATAAACGACTGGTAGACGCCAGACTAAAGCAGCAGGAAAAGAACTAAACAAACTATTTGAAAATTTGGTCATACTCAAGAAGAAGTCGTTGAAGTCTTTGTACTGTAGAAAATATTTGACTTATGACTGTATCTTGTGGTAAACGTTAAACAAAGTTGTTTCAGCCACGTGAGGGATAGAGTTGTCACAATGAAGTTAACAATTAAATATTGAACTTCTGACAAAACGTTACTTTTGGTGAGGTTATGCTTTAGCCACGTACTTTAATTTGCCATCATCTGTCGTATCGGCGCCATTGCTCGAAATTTTCAGACAACGCCTCAAAACTGAAATCTTTTTTAGTTTCATGTTTTCTCAATTTATGCGCAAACATTCTGTTTAATTTTCCATTTCGTCCACTGTGTTAAGTGCCTTTGCAGTTAGCCTACGTTGTAACTTTACGACACCTTAAAATAAATCATACAATAAAATAGGCCTAATAATATCCGGGATAAAAAATAATACCTGTAGTTATTGAAAAGCTGCGTATTTATTTTGTACTTTAACTTTTTAGCCGACTACACTTAAGCAACTGTCGAGCTCCTGGCATGGTTGTCGTCCTTCTGTCTGTCTGTAACGGATGTATTGTAGCTAACTTTAAGTCGTAGAGGAAAACACGAATAATTAGCCATGTGTGTTCAACTAAGTCATGCAAAATTTCAGGGATTGGCAAAAACTGTTACCTTTCCTTAAGTACTCATGTTCAGTATTTCGCACAGTGCTGCTTTTTATTGTAAAAATATAGTCTGTAATGTAACGCATTGAATTTGCATGGAGTCGGGTCAGGTCGGGTCGCGGGTCAGATTGTAGACAATTTTGGCGGGTCGGGTCGGGTCATGGGTCGGACGCTTGTGGGTTGGGTCGGATCCGGGTCCAAAAAAGTGACCCGTGTCCATCTCTGGTCCATGCGTAAGATCAACATCCGTACCTCCATTGAAAGGTTTCCACTTGTAGTAGCGATTGCGGAATGGCCGGCGGTTAAACTTTGCACACTGCAGAACTCGCAGATCGGTAGAATTTGGCGGACAGTCCTACACCAGCGATCAGAAAAAAGCAGTTAATATTCTACACATGGGTAGAAATCAGTGTCATGTACAGTTTATTTAAATTCATAAAATCTAAAAACAAAAACTTTTCCCCTTCACTGCTTAACACCATCAAATTAATACTTTATGAGATGTCCGCTCTGTCCAGTAAATGTTCTATCAATATCCGTCATATTAAATAGCAAAATAAAGAACTACACCCTACTTATGTTAACATGCTGTTGCAAAAAATTTAGCCTTTGTTTGTAATATAAATATGTAACTCAAGCTTACGTAATCAGCTTTAGCCTAACAGTAAAACTTGACGAAATTGCGATCGTTTCCAGTCTCGTACCTGAATATTGCAGGATCTGTAGCGTCGGCGCTCTCCAATGCAGTACTTGCCACCGTGTGCTGGCCTGCAATTAACACACCAGTGTACAAACAGCACTCTTCCTGGTGCAAAACCGTTTTCTGGTCAACATTACGTAAAGATTGTGAATGTCACAAAAAAGCTTAAACAATACTGAACGACTTACAACAAAGCTGACATGATTTTCTAGCAGTGACTTCTCATCGTTGTCATCGTCATTACGTTGTGAGCTATAAATTATAATGTAACCTAAGAAATCCCGCAATATAATTAAAATCTGTAAGAAAAAACTGGTAGAATAGTCTATAGAATACAATTAGATATCTTTTTACTTTGTTATTTATGATGTCCCAAGAACATAAATATTTCCCAAAATCACAGATTACACCATCTGACTGCTGTTTGATTTGCATTGGCAACGGTAATGATTTCAACTGCGTGATAATACAGCGTTGGTTCAGATAGGTCTTTAACGGCTTGACACAAAATAGCGGATCGAACGATAACTAAAGACGTCGAATGTGTCAATCTACCTCGGATTGTCACAATGACGTCCAGACGCCTCGACGCCGCCGCCACACGTGCGTGAACAGTCCCCCCACTCCGACCACGTGGACCACCGTCCGTCCACCGACCGAGGCCTCCAGTCAGGCGGCACACACGACCCTTCGTAGCACCACTGCAGCACAGCCAGGCGCTTCACGTCATTAAAAGCAATCAATCAAACTGTTGAAACCGATCAATCAAATGAATCACTTCATTTGCTCAACAAAACATATCAATATGCCGATAAAAGTTTAAAACAGCAAAATCTACAGTAAGCAAGACGTGCCGGGCTCATTAGAGCACTTGTACGGCAGCCTTATCATAGACTAAAACGAATCCGAACAGATGACGCTGAGGTCAAATCAACTTCATCTTATTTTCCACTTAACTTCACATATCCTGACGCATCGTATTGGGTGCATGTACCAGAACGATGCGTAGTGCAGGCACTGCAGGGGTCGCTGTTGAGTGAACGTGTGGCTACAGTACTAACATCACATAATACACATCAACACATAGGCCTATGTATTTTTATTTTTTTTTGCTAAGAATGGTTCAGTAAACAAAGTTATATCTACTGACTTACTCCTTTGAGGACGTCGCCGCTCGAGCACAAAGTTCCCTCAGCCGCCGGGATGTGGTTTGTTACACACTTGCCGACAGCGTTTGTACACCACAACTCTCGACAGACTTCCTGGCAACAGATCACATGGCACCAATTAAACTGCTTGCAGCAACTGAGCCCCTCCCCTATCCGAAATTTTAGCTTGGCCGAAATTGGTTTTCTTGTCGGCCTTTGGTACTGTAATATGCGTAGTTACTTAGTTTTTCGCCACGTTGTTTAACCACCTCTTCCGGCGTCTTTCTCTTGGGCGGATGTAACATAGAGTATGACGTTTCATGTACTGCGTATGTGTATCTTTTGGTGTTTTGGGGCAGTCGTTAGCACAACTCATAGCCTATACCTGATAGACCTGCCTTATAGCTGTTCAGTTTGCATAAATAAATGATGATGATCATGATCATGAACGTAACGTTTATATGACTTGCCGCGGTTTTGTTGCATATGACAGATGACGATCCGAACTGGAACCTGCACTGGGCGGCGGAGTCGTGATATTGACCGGGCAATATTGCAGGCATAACAAACCTGCGAGCTTGCGGCTTGTTTTCCAAACAACGACCGCGCCCTGAACTACAGCAGCAATGACAAGTCACAACGTCTCCGCAAAAGCATTCAAAACATTTAAAACATTTAAAAACCTTTGCAATTTAAACGACATTTTATGTTCACACTTCACAGTCGGAAAATCGACGACTCAAAAACGTTTTTGGCAAATGTTCAGCTAAAGCATTTCTGCAAATACAAAAAACATTTGCAAAATATTTAAAAAAATGTTTTTTTATACACAATCTTTAACAACGATATCGCCGGACAGCGTCAGATTAAGCAGTAGGCCTATAAGCTAACAAGGCTAGAACCTGAAACTTCCAATTTCAAAAGCGTCCGATTCAAGCACTGATTGTCACTGAACGCTGAATAATCAATCAAAATGCTGTTTAAAGCTCAAAATGCACCACAAACCGCTTGGTGGCCGGACTCTACCCAAGCACGCTGGGAAGAGAAACAAAGCCTACAACGCTCCCTCAGACCTTTTGTCTGATTAAAGGGATACGTCTTAGAAAAGAGAGGGAACGAGAAAAAAAACTGAAAATAGGTAAACGTAGAATAGAGTATCGGGAGAAGAAAAAGAAAAGAATAGGGTAACGGGAAGGAAAAGACCCCGTAATCCAGCCTAGGGTCTCAGACGTTAATCGAGCACTGTCGTCGAAGCACTTACTCTAGAAAGTTAGTGATGTAGTCCCTGCTGCAGGTAGACCAGGAAAACGGCTCGCGGTTCTTGGCGAGTTGTGCCGCCATGATGCGCGCCGGTTCATGGCCAGGCGTGCCGCAGACGTTACCCGACCCGTCGTGCTGCATGCCGAAACTATTGCCGCAGCACCACGTTATAACATACAAACACGTGTATGGGTGAGTCACGTTGACGAATAGTTAGTTCATGGTGTGCAGCGGATAGCAGTCAGACCTAGAAGATAGACGAGGAATAGCGTCTGGTATGTATTATGCGGCCGTCCTAAAAATAGGCCGCAATGTGGGACTTGCCCGTCTGTCTGTCTGTCTGTCTCGTTTATACGGGCTTCTAACACGAAAACGAAATAGCGCAGATGAGCGAGAAATTGGTGTGAACATATCCCGAGGCAAGAAAAACGGCGTGAAAAGCTCGAAAAGTCAAAACTCAGGTGGACGGCCACACAGTAATGTCGGCATTAGGCCGGCATCTTTTTCTCTGGCAAAATTACGTGTCACGTATGCTCAGGTGTGATATACGAAGGTCACCTGCAGCGACTCCTGCTAGTTCGACTGCTATCGCTGTAAACTGTGACACCCTTATAACAAGAAGCTCAGATAGGCGTGTACAAGAACATTTGTTGCGGCTTCACTATACAATGTCAAGTGGTCGATCAGTATTATTATGTCGCTACTGGCTGGGCATTCAGTAGATTTAGATTCCCTGAAAATATAGTTTTAGTAATTGTTGCAGCGACAAGTAATGCTTCGGGTTTGACGTCGTTGACTCTAGTGCAAAAGTCTTTTTTCCAACAAATCCAGTAAGTTATCTTCTAGGGATAGACACCAAAAAAGGTAAACAGATAGGCCTATAGTAATAGTAATAGTACATGCTAAGCTACGGTAACCAGTCGATCATAAGTTTGCTATTCGATAAACATTCAAAACTAACTTGTGTCCAATCTCATGGGCGATGGTAAAAGCCGACGCGAGTCCAATGTCTTCGGCCAAACTACAACTGCGCTCTGGATCGCACATTCCAGCAACCGGCGCCAGACCTGTACAACAGATCAGCCACTTTGATTTACTTGTATACACAATCGTCTAAAAATGTACCGCTTTAATTTTTTAATAATAACTCCATGAAAATTAGCAGTTTTTAATAATTTTGAAAAACATGCAACATCGTGAAGAAACTTGACGTAAATAATTATAGTTTTGTTGACATCACCTCAAATTAATACTGTTGCTACACTACCTTGTGAAATGCAGAAAACAAATTAGCGAGTTGCAGCAGCAACTGACCGAGCGTTCCACACGACTGATTGCGACACAGCTTCTTTATTAACGCCAACCGATTCACAACAGCTGTGACAGACAATATATTTCAACAATTGGTTGACAACTAAGCGTGTTTAATAAATTAGCGAGTTGCAGCAGCAACTGACCGAGCGTTCCACACGGCTGATTGCGATACGTGCAGATATCAAACCTACAGCGACACAGCAACCAACCAGCATTATTAACTCTTACGCTGCTTCTTTGTGAGCAAAAAATATTATTTTCTGTAAATAATAATTATATAAGTAAAATATCAATATGCAAGCCATAAGTATAGTGTGTTAGTTTTTTGAAATTTTAACTTCCCGCCACCAATGTTGTTTTTTTCTATGCCTTGTTGTTTTCGAGTTAAGAATCCACGCAGAACAGAAAAACGGACAGACAGACGGACGGACAATGCCAGTACTGCGGCTCATTAGCTCGGCTGCGTAACAATAGCATTTTAACATTTTTTCCACATGTTGCCATTGCGTGACAAGGTTATATTTTAGACTGCCTGGTAAATGTAGGATCATTTTTGTATTATATTTTTATTTTTCAACCGTGCATTCTGTGGATCGGCTGCAGGTAAATAACGTATATGTCTACGCCTCGTAATCAGCATCGTCGTGCGTTTAAAAGCTCAAGCAGAGAAAGTTGCGATTTTCCGACAGACAGCTGAAAATTTAAAACAAATTGGATATAGAGGTTTACAATTTTAGTTTTGCCCCTAAACTTTCAAAATCGGGGGCCATGTTAAGTGCCACCCATAAATTTAATAGGTTGGCAGAAAATTTTCTGACGAGTTAAATTAAGAGGGACAGCAGTTGCCTTTCTGTTAACTTTAGCGTTCCAGAAAATTTTCCTCCAACAAAATTTCCCCAGTCTTTCCCCTTGCCACGTTTCTGCTGGTAACAAGACAAGGATCGGTGACACAGTGCGTTATGTAAGCTACCTACCTAGTGATGAGAACGGCGTTGTCATGGTGAAAGCCGAAGTGATGACTGATGGAGTTGGTCAACTCGTCGCGGTCATCATTCAGCGCTCGTTGCCAGCTGCAGAAGCTCGACAGAGTCTTGTCTGCGTCGTAGTTGATCTCCAGCTTCGGCTGTTAGTTTACACACACCGATAGTAATTCTCAACAAATGATTGTTAAAAGAATACAGCCTACCAGAAATAAGTAAACTATCTGCAAAAAATCAGCCAGTTTAACAACAAGTGAAAACAGTACCGTTTGCAACACGAGTAGGTTATACACACGTAGACACTTTTTAAATAACAAGTGTTCAATTGACAAAACAAATTTTTATATACGTCTTTATTTTTTCAAAGAAGTAACCATAACGACTACGACTAATGTTCTAGGCATCATCGCTTATCTCACTCGCGCCTAGCCGTCGAGCTTCTGATGCTGACGCTGGCAGTGGCAGGGCGTCTAAGCCGGGCAGCAATTAAAAGTCGACTCGGCGAGCGCGCAACACATCTTACTGTTTACACAAGCCGCCGTATATGTCTGTTCGTCCGTCCGTCGGTCGACCACCACCGACGTTTGTTAAACTGCAACCGTTGCTCGCTCGCCACAGCAATCATTATGCCTGCTCGCCGGAGCGCGCCACGCGAACCGACAAGATTTACGCAGCTCGAAGGTGTCGACAAAGTGCCCGGTCAACTGCACAATATCGCCAACCGATACTAGCCGAATACAGCTGGTTTCGTTTTGTTTCGCGCGTCGGCATGATAAACAGAATGATGAGCGTGTAGAGCTATCGTAGCTATGCGAGGAAAGGTCGTAAGGTCAGCAGGTGCCAGCAAGTACACAGGATTATACCGCTCCTAGTCCTCGCTGCCACGTAACATAGGCGTTCAGTTCTAGAAATTACTCGGGGGTGGGAGAGAAGCGACCCGTCCTTCCCTGCCATTCTTTTTGGTTTCTACCACTTTTCTTCTCAACTAATCAGTCAAGACACATTTGTATACCGTCGTATATAGCGAATATCTTCTCCTTCCCACCTCCTAAATCCAACTACAGTCCAGCTACAGAGCTTGAGAATTGCTGTAAGCGTCCCTAGTTCAATACTAAAAAATGTGGCATTGTGTAAGTGGCAAAAAATGCACAGTCACAGCCTCAGAATGTACCAGAAATTGTTTGGCGATCTTTCTGACCCCAAAAGGCGGTACACTTTGAAGCAGCAATTGGGCGGAAAAACTGTGCACTATTTGTCACCGACACGACGACACGTTTGTACGTATTTATTGCTGTTCAGTTTAGACGTACAAAATGGCGACTTGCATTGTGGTTGAATTATTAGAGGTCTAGATGCAAAAATTGGTCTACAATGTCGCAGAAATAATCAGGGATCAAACGGCTATGCCGTAGATTCGCCCAGAAGTTTCTGACCCCTGCCGTTGACTCGGCGCCTAGACGCCAGGTGACGCTGCTGCTGCTGCTGTTTGGTATGATGATCGACGCAGAGTCATCGGGGACTACCGGGAGATGAGTAATGACTGCCACTACGGCGAGATGAGGTGCTGATTATGACGCTTAGGCTACGACTGTCAAGATCACGCAACGTTCGGCGTCTGTTTGTTGCATCCTGCCGCTGGCCGCGTCTGTTCTATGCCGCCGATTGCTGCCTTTGCGTTGTCTCTATAGGTGCATTTCCCGGAAATAATGCCCATTATTCAAGTCACTTTAGATTCTTCTATGATGCTGACGATGAGAATGATTCGCCGTAAAATTTCCGAATTAGAATGTTTGCTGGCTCGCATAACTCGTAGCACAACTTCAGGAAAACTACGTTTTAACGTTTATGTTTCTTACGTATCGTCAACATCATCACCATCGAAATAATTTGTATTTTGTAGTGCGCCGTATACAAATAAAACAAGAACAGCGCACCGAGTGCATTGCAATGTCTGTAATAAAACCAACAAGAAATTTGAGCTAATGCTCACGAGACGTGCGAAAGCCTATAGCAGTTCCTGTTCGCAAACTGTCAGTCTATCTCCAGCCATTTCGTCGCAGTTCATTCTTGGAGTGTGCGTTGCAGCCGAAGATCGAAAAAATCAACAAAAAACCCTCTTATTTCGGAAGTTTTAGAGTCTTTCAAAGTCATCCATGTTGATACGACTAAAAATCTCGCCATAAGTGCTTGTTGTGATAAGTAGCATGCCCATACCTATCTGCAACCATTTTCACGAAAGACTGGCCAACATCGGAAAAACTGCGACTTTTACGGGGGTACCGCTCTTTGATGCTCTCGTGCGCAGGTTTTCTTGAACATAGAAAATCGAGACTTGAATTATCGAAATCTACATTCAATGCTGAAAATTTCATACGCAGCTTCTCCATGTCTATCTAAATTGATTTTGGCGCAGTTCGCTCTTGAAATGTGTCTCGCAGCCCGAAATCGCCAAAAAATCCATTAAAAACCCCTATTTTAGTGTTCAAGGTCATCCAAAGTCATTGAATTCGGTGGCAATCGAGAGCCAGTGTACAACTTCCTATTAGAGATTAATAGTAACCCCAGCCCTATCTCGCACAGTTATCGAGATACAGCGACTTATTGGCTAAAAATCGCAAATTTTTCCCACCCCTCTCTTATTCAGTGCTCTTGTTCGGGGTGAGTTCCTTCGAATTTATGGAAAAGCTTTACGGCTCCTAAAACTAAAGTCTTCCAGGCAGCCGACGGTGAAGATTTGGTGATCCTAGCTTGCACCGTTTTTGACTGATCCACCCGTGTGACGGACGGACAGACGGACAGAACTGCGACGGCAGTAGCTGCTTTTGCGCGTAAAAACTGTCGAGTTGAAGCAGTGTTTAAAAACTGAAAAGTGAGCTTTCAGCCTGCGATTGAAACTGTGTAAGGTTGCTGCAGTTGCGAGTTCGTGTGGCAGCGAGTTCCACGTGATATGTACAAGTTTTATTGCGACGAAAGTCGCTTTCACTAATTAAGTTTCATCTCCTCTTATCATGAATCACGATACATCCAAAAAACTATATTTTTGCAGCTACATCGGAACATATAGGCACCAATCTAGAGACAAAAAACAGACTACGTATAATAATTTTATCAGCAAATCGTTTGGTAAAATAACAAAGCTGTACATTAATAATACTACGTGAATATGAATTACCGGGTAACACAAAGTAATTTTTGTCGTTGTAATAATTTGATAAAAAATTACTGGTGTTAATGTTTTTGATTGTAAATGTGATTAATTTTTAATGCGTTAATGCGTTAATTTGGCAGTTATAATTATTATTAGGAATACTCGGTCACAGAACTACAGTTTTTAAATTCTACAGCAATCGCATTTTATTTTTCAGATCCAAAATGCAAATACAGTACAAGTAAATAAGACACAATATTTTCAACTGTTGTACGGTGAAATCAGGAAAGCTTTATGATTATTATGGTCATACACACTTAGTTCAACAACAGTGCAAAAACGAATAACTATTAAAAGAGCAGGAAAGGCTGAATTAAGCTTCACCGACACTTATTATTACTGTGTAATCTAGTGCGCAATAATTAGTATCCCGGGGCAGTCGCTGGAGCCGGGAGGCTGGATGACTGTGGAGAGATGCAAATGAGTGGAGAATTACCATGCGAATGAGTACGGTCACGAGACTGCAGGGCCTAAATACAAGAGCAACGTAAAGTCCGCAGAAACAAGCTCGCAACTAAAAAACGCAAGATAAACGGCTAGCACGGTATGGCAAAAATAATATTAAATATACTATATAATAACTCTTTAGTGCTGCGTGTGTTTTGGGTGCTTGAGTGACTGTTTTTATCTTGTGTGTTTAAATGGTTAAAAGGTTAAATGCTATAGCTCTTCATAGAAAACCCATCTCAGAGCTATACGCAGCGTCACCCGCCGTATGTGATCACAGTGTTGTTACCTGCCACCCGACACAAGTGAACGCGCCCCGCCTTAACCCCAGCCAGATAGGCCGGTACTCGATTTACCTATCCCGGAAAGATGGAAGGCTGAGTTGACCTAGGCGGCTGGTTACATACCGAGATGGTTTACCTGCCCGCAGGCAGTCACCCATCCAAGTACTAACCGGCCCGGCGTATAGTAACTTCGTTGATCGGATGAAACGCGTCACCGTTACGCCACGCCACCAACCCTTTCAATGTTAGGCCTTATGTTTCTTTTATCCGTTTGCACTATATGTATTCACGTGCTGCCCTGTAGTGAAATAAAAACAAAGAAACAACAAAAAAGGACTGTTATTAGATTTTTTGATAAAGATTACAGGCTACTAACCTGATCTTCAGTGAGGACGATGATGTGGCTGATGACGATGTTGACCGCGTTCCCCAAGCTAGCATCACGATACAATTTGGCCACCTAGTCTCAAATAAAACACTTTTACATGCAGATAGCCTATCTGAACAGATACGAATATAATCCTCCGCATGTTCTTACATCATCATCATCAACATCGTTATTACTTTAAGCAAATTATCACTGAGCGAAACCCGTCGCTACACACTTGCAGAAAAATTTTGCTTTATTGCACAGCGGCTTGAAAATATACTGCAATACAACAAATTAAGTTGTTTTACAGTTGTTTTAGCTTCGTTCACTTTACTTTCAGCGGCGTCGTGAATTAAAAAAGTAGGCGTGACGGGAAGTTGCAATTTTTTAACGGACACTGCAAATTTTTGACAGAGGACATAACCGGCGCTCAAACTTTCAATTTTACTTCTAATTTTTTTCCACAAATAAAAGTTTTTTCTGCTTCAAATTTTGTATTTTTAAATAAAAATTTTTAAACAAAACGAAAAAAATCCGACAATTTTCTGTCAGCCCAAAATTTTAAAGAGACGGCAATTACCCATCTCCTGATCCCTGTTCCACAACGCCAATATAAATAAATAAATCTTATTTTATCTTCACGCAGATAAGCGAGCGCCCTGTGTACAAAATGACTTAAGGAGCAACGTAACTGAACTGAACTGAACTGACACGGTTTAGTATTTGACAAATTGACCAATTGGCAAACAGGGCGAGCCTATTGGTCATTGGTTGGCGCGTACGTGAGCGTATAGTCACCGACGCCGTTAGACGGTGCCTACTGTAATGCATTACTGCCTGTTCATTGGTTAGTTCGTCAAAAACTACTAAACCATGTTAGTTCAGTTCAGTTCAGTTACGTCGCTCTGTACGCGATCGCGATTACGATGGCTTACGATGTTCATGAGCATGAGAATGTAGTGCTCGATGGCCGGGGTGCCGTGGTAGGCGACCATCGTCTTGTCAACGACGACCAACGTTTCGACGAACCTCTCGCGACTGACCGATCTTCTCGCCCTTCGTCTGCTCGTCCGTCCAGCCCCTCGATCTACTGACGCCGTGTCGCTGCTATCTGCCGCCAGAGGCCGCCACTTGTCGTTATCATCGGCCGGCGTGGACCACACGTTGACCGGTCGTCGCACTGCGTCAGCGTTCCAACGACTGTCGTCGTCTGTATATACGCGATCAGGACAAAAGACTTTATGACAAGAAGCCCAGCTGTCGCTAGGATAGCCGACCATACTCACGGTGTACTGGTTGTCAGTGACCTTCAAGGTCATCCAAAGTCAGTAATTTTCATGAAATCTGAAAGAACGTATGCCACTTTCTATTAGTGATTAATAATAACCTTGGCCCTATCTCTCACCGTTTCCGACCGACATATGGCCACTTACAGCTTGAAACTCTCCACTGAAAATTACGGCCAAAGCGCTGCAGATGGAGACACGTTTACTATTAACAGCTTATAAGACGTTGACAGTCCCTATCCGACGGTACCATCTCTGACCCCCTATGACTTACTGTTTAGTCACAATACCGAACGATTGGCATTTACAGTGCGTTATGACCCTTCAAGGTCATTTTAGGTCATCAATTTTTATGTCATTTGAAAGCCAATATGCGACTTCCTATTAATGATCAATAGCAACCTAGGCCTCATCTCTCACCGTTTAGCCACAATACATCCGTTAGAGACGGACGACGACGGACAGATGACAACCGTACCCTAAGCTTGATCGTTACTTAAGTACGGTCGACTAAAAACTGTTAACGCGTGTACAACGCGACAGAACTAAACTGAACCGAACTAAAATGCAGTTCAGTTGCGTTGCACAGACTGTATGCTACAAAGCAAACCAACTGGCAGTTCAAGTTTTTTCACTTCAGTTTACTGATTTTGCGAAGAGTACAAAGCAAGTTTAGTTCAGTTCAATTCAGCTCATTTCTGTTGCTTTGTACACGTATGCGTATAACTCTTATAAGAAACAATTTCAAGAGATATGGAGCATTATCTGGTACATGGGATCAACGGTGTTAACTGCCACGGTGCCACAGCCACACAAAACACGCACCGGACGCGCCCTGCCTTAATCCTAAACAGGTAGGCCGGTACTGGATTTATGTGCCCAGGAGGGATGAAAGGTTGAGTTGACCTGGGTGGTCGCCTATGCATCTAGCCAGTCTGCCCGCAGAGAGTCAGATTCAATCATGCCAAGTATTGTCAAGTAGTAACTGGGCCAGATGTAGTGCAATACGTTGATCGAGCACGACCTGTTAATTAAATTACCCACTACAACATACTATAGGCCTACTTAATTACTAATAATTACATGTTAAACTTCTTTGTGCAGTACACGGTCATGGGTCGCGAGCTGTGAATAGCCGCGCTTATTCTGTCAGTTTTGACTGATTCACTGACACCATTAGTGAAACGTACCGACACCAACTTGTACCAGAGACTCCAATATCACGCGCGCAGTGGGTGCGAATGCAGAGAAAAATTCAGCGAGTGCTCCGCAACCAAAAATTAAACCATTAAATACATATTTAATCGCTTTACTGTTGTGTGCTAACTTTCGGTCAAATAATAATGTTGAGCGAGCCTTTTTCAGACGATTAAGCCCTTTAGTCTTGTTAGAGCGTCACGGTAAACCTATAATTAAGTCGAAAATGTACTTTAATCTATACATTCTGCAACAAAATTACACATTACCACGCCAGAATTAAAATGTAAGTCTATATTTAATTATAGGGTAAGTACAGAATGTGAAAAAAGCCGCGGCAAAAGACTGCGGACATTGGGAAGAAAAACTGCACGAACAATGGACATGGCAGCTTGCACCCAAAGAAAAAAACGAAACGTTTGCGCCAATGAATTACAGAATGTCGCGCCCCTGCACTAACTTTCATATATACTTACACGCATAAAAGTCGATGCCCGATCTTGTGAACGAAGTCATACACCATAAAAATTAGCCCTTGTTCCAATAATTAAATAGTTTTATTACAGAAGTCGCATTTTGCGTTTAACTTGCTTCTGTGTGCATGGCTTGCTTTGCACTTCTAGCTTAATGCCGAGAAATTGCAAAAACACTGTTAAATCGTTCGCTATTCGTAACACGTAGATTTACTACTTCCAATGTGTTGCAGTCAAATTTTGATTTTAGTTTATGAATGCGATCAAACAAGCTGTTGAGCGAATACGAACCGTGCAGTCCGCAATGGCCGACGCTGTGTGCGGATGCTGCCCTGAGCGCGGAACGTCGGTAGATGATGTGATAAACACCAACATCATCATCATTATCAGCAGCAGCGGAAGCAGCGTTGTCACTGGTTGTCTCGTTCCAGAGCGGCTGGACGATAAACTCGTCACCACGCGACGAGAACACGCCGAGCTGTAGTGCAGGAAGCAGTCACACCACATTACGTCACATGCATTCACCGTTGTCGTGGTTTAAAAAAGTAGGCTGCACTTATCCCACAGACACTGCAAATTTTCGACAGCGAAGATTATGGGTGCCCAAATTTCAACTTCGTCCCTACATTTCCTTTAATTGGAGTTTTTTAGCCACAAAGTTTGCATTTTAAGACAAAAAAAAATTTTAGACAAAAATATTTTTCCACAATTTTCCGACAGCCTAAAATCAAAGGGAGAGGCAAACGCAATTGCTGCCCCTCCTCCCGACTACGACGCTACCGCATACACGCACAGTCACGCGTAAATAATTCACAAACAAGCTGTTCTTCCATGGTCTCACTCGTGCTGCCTATCTCTAGCACTACGTCTGAAGTGGTATAGCGGATCATTAACTCACTCAAGCGATACCAAACGAACGACAGTGTAGACTTACACTACCGACTGTAGGCAACCGTATAGTATATGTGCGTTGAACCCACAGTGAGTCCACGTGTGTTAAACCATCCTTTGCAGAACTCGTATAAGTTAGTTTGAGACACACTTATCCAACTCCAGATAAACAGTGATTCAATTTAACGTACATAAAATGGCGTTATTCGGTTGACAATATCACACGAAATAGTGCGTTTGTGGCCCCCACATATTGTACGGCCATCCGCTTACAGCTATACACTGCATTGCGCAACTTTATCCCTGACCTTCAAGCTTTTGAGCGAAAAATTGGCAAAGCGAGCGGTTACTCCTAACCCGGGAAACGTTTGCATCAATTCTGAGTTTTCTACTTTTCGTTCTCGAGTTACGATCACAAACGGGACAGACGGGCAGACAGACAGACAGCCGGCAGCATGAAAACCTGCACATCAACCGACCAGTCCAAAGCAGTTGCTGAACGCGGCGCTTGAAGTTATCTCCTCGCCAGCCACGTGGCCGACGTAATGACATCGTCGTGACGTCACCTCCGCCAGGCGTCGGACGGCGCCGTCACGTGACCAATACTCGACCAATGGCAGCACAGAGGTCAGGTGCTCGTTACGGCTTAGGTTGAAGTGAAAGTCGCGTCCGTATGCTGCCAGTCGGTAGTACAACTCGCCGTCGCTCCGCTCGTCGCCTTCAGACAAACAACTTCTTATTCAAACAGGCTCTCTAAACTACCTATATCTAAGAAAAACCACTTAACTTTTCTATCTCAAGCAGGTAAATGCTGCCAGAAGATGCGATAAAATATGTTTTCAATTTGCTTCTTACCTCTTTTTGTGATCAAACAGAAAGTCATAAAAAAAGTCGCGGAAAGTAATAACTTGGGTAATGTATAGAAGTCGAGATACTAAGAAATTAATAATTGACATGCAGTCGCCATCGTTTAGAAACCTAACATAGCCACCGTACTGGTTGTGGAAAATACAAATATGCATTTTAACTTGTTAACTGTTATCGTATAAAATTTCCATAATACATAATTCATGGTCTACATAATCTTTAAAAATTATACAAAGAATCGGTTATTACTAATAACTTTTTTGATTACGGTGGCTTGGAGTCGAGTTGTCGTCTGGAGATGACGATATGGTGCTGGCGTGTGAGGACCGCCGAGTACGACGCTTGATACCTGACGTAGACTGACTCAGTCTTGTGTTCGTGGGTGGTCTGAACATATTGCCACGCCGGTCAACACGCACTGGTATTGTAAGCTCATAGTCTTGCAGTTCTTCCAGCAGACTAGCTGTAATGAACACAACCTTTGAGCAATCAATGCATTTTACTTTGGCTACACTAAAGAAAAGAATATATTAAAATTACAAACACGTCACTAATTACGGTGGAAAAAATGTAAAGTATCTGGCGCTATTTTTCTGTAAGTTGGAATATCCAAAGGCAACATTCGTCCTTTGATGTTAGTTTTCTTACTGTTATGCCTAATGGTGCAATTTAAAATTTTGGTATTAAAGCCAAAACTTTGTTTTTCTTTGGCGCCGCCACCACAGTATGTGCCAGAGCGCCGCAAACAACTGGCTACAAAAGACCACCCATAATGCACTACAGATCGACAATTATTACAGACAATTTGCAGTCGAGCAGATTGCTGTCTCTGTTTACTGTCGTGAAGACCAAAGCGTGCGACAGTTTAGTTACTGGCAACAAGGTTCTCGTGACACGTTCATCAGTCATACCGAGAACAGTCGCCAAAGCGCTCACTACAGATGCGCAACTGCGATCACATGCAGAGTCATTATTAATCCCCCTCTGAATGACACCACAATGGATGAGCACGTAACTACAGGGTGGGCCAAAAAACCGGACCTTTTTGAGCATTGATAACTCAGCGGTGGTTAGTGGTAGAAAGACGTGTGATACGTCGAAAGTTTCAGAGTGCTGTAAAGAATAAATGGCATATTTGCACAGTGAAACATTTAAATATTCTTTGCCTAATTTACATAAATATTTGCCACCCCCAAAATTCTGCCAAATTGACTGTAACACTTGGATTTAACAAGGATATTTGAGCTTTTATAATTTAGCGATATTTATTGATGGAAAGGCACGTAATATGCCAAAAGTTTCAAAATTGTGTACAGAAAAAGTGTACAACTTGCATGTCTCAGCATTTAAATATTCTTTGCTTGATTTACACAAATCTGCCCCCCCTAATATCATGCTAAATTGGCAGTAACGCATAAATTTAGGTTGATTTTCATTTAGCATACAGTGAAATATCAACAATCATTAACACATACATTGAGTTTAAGTGAAATTCGACATAGGCAGTTGCCCAGCTTTTGCATTCATAACTGTCATCAGTTTTTTAGGCAGCTGATCGATCGATGGAGTCAATGTGTTCAGGATCAGCTCAGCCCAGCATTCGATTAGCATACGTTTAAGCTGGTCAGTTACTGAAATTTTGTGGCCATGCTATCTGTTACAATGCCCCCACATTGAATAATTCACAGAATTTAAATCTGGACTTTTTGGCAGCGAGTTTTTGAGTTCAGTGAACTCGGGCACATGAGAGTGCAGGCAAATACCTAATTTTAGGGGGTAATAACGATTTATGCAAATTAGGCAAAGAATATTCAAATGCTTCAATATTCAAATTTGTCGTTCATTCTTTACAGCATTCTCAAACTTTTGACGTATTACACGTTTTTCTACCGCTTACCATCACTGAGTTATCAACGCTCAAACAGGTCCGGGTTTTTTGGCCCACCCTGTACATATATCTTTGTGCCGTTGGCGTAAGCTATTTCTCGCAATTTAAATTACTTGCTACAGATATGATACAAAACAGCGTGCATCTTCCAAAAATGACCTGTAGGCTGGTCAGCTTATATATACTACACGGAACCAAAAGAAAATAAACGAACAAAATGACTTTTTAATCATGAAAACGATGACCTTAAAAGTCCTATGAACAGTACAGTAATTCTTTAAAAAAACTGCACTGATATTAAAATTATTTAGCATGTCTATATTTGGTAAAATATTCTGCAATCTGTATCTTCGATCCGTTAATATTAGTTTATTATTATTTAAAATTCGACTTAATTCACAGCGTCATCAAAACAACAGCTCAATGCTGATGTAGTTTTTTTGTAAAAATATTCTTGTTATAAATTCGTTTCGCTGCAAAAATAAGCCTACTTGCTATTCTGTAAGTTGCAGCACGATGCGTCCGCAGCAAGCAATTCTTGCCATTTTTCTATTCCATTTATGAAATGGACAAAAACAGCAAAAATAACGCAAAACTAACTCATTCCTGTTCGCTCAATTCCAATCAAAATTGCGTGTAATATATGCGACCGGTAACAACAGAATTGTATTACTTCTATTTTCAGTCAGCATTTTAAAACCAGGTCGATTTCAACTATAGCTATACGTTTCTCCATAGCGTGGTCTGTCTGTCTGTGTTTCTCCCTGTGTCACAATCCGGTATTCTGCTCCATGAAATTCCATTTGTCAGGTACACTTGTAGGGCCCAGTGACACATTGTGTCAAATGGGGGGATCCCTGACTCCCCAAAGAAAGCGGAGATTTTGGGGTCCAAACCTTTAGGCTACGCAAAACAATGAAACATACAGTTGTTTATTTATAACTCATCAGGTGGCAACATCGATAGTGATTCGGTCTATCACCAAAATACTTTCGTTACTTGTACAGCAGGTAGCCTATACAAGTCAAAAGCAGGTTTATGACAAGTCAGACTTTTTTCTGCTCACGACTCGTAGACCAGTCAGCAGATAGGAAAGAAAAGATGAAATTTGGTCCTAATAATACAGCATCTGTTTGGCATAAGTCTATCCTTCCATAAACTGTGTGGTGTCTCGTTCTTTTTACACACGTGCTAATAAATGGCACCTGCGCCAACAACTGGTATAACCGTGTTAGCGTCGAGCGTATAAATACACCGACATCGGTATCGAGATCTACACGGCAATTACCTTCTCGACTTATTCACACTCATCTCCTTGCTGAATCCGATGCTGGTATAAGTCACCTGGATTACACAATCTGCTCTGCAGGCAGCCGACAGGAAAATATATCAGCGCTAATGACTAGCCTTATGCTGCGGACGCTGATAAACTGCATGTAATGTTTCGTGCGTTTTAGCTATCGACGAGGCATCCGTGTGTCTGTCTGTCTGTCCGCCAAATTATCAGGCAAAATTCAACTGCAAAACACTCTGGCCTATAGAATACATTATCGCTCTGCTGTTTTTATGGTCTTTAAAAAGTTTACATTTTATCTTACAAATTAAAATAAAAATTTACTGTCATTTGCCAAGAAAAGCCATTCACTGAGTCACTGACAGTGACTGTCGAAAAGTGTACCGCGCCATCTTATTCGTTATGTTGGGAACGAGCTAACCTACATTCTATGTATACACTTGGATGCTGACTGTAGACAGCTTGCATGCCTGCTCCTAGGATACTTATTTAGTGTATGTCTGTAGCTTATTAAACAGGTTCGCTAGATAGTCCTGTAATTCGTCATGACCACGTGGCAGAAAAGCTCGCGGACCTAGCAGCGCGGCCCACTTCCAGCCAGCAAGCTGCCACCACTGCGGTTAGAAGTATTCCGTATTCAACGTGGTGGTGGTTATACTTAACAGAGTCAGTCCATGATGACTAGGATGGTTGGCGCGGAACAGATCGACAGTTGAGCGTTGTTTGACGTATCCGGCTCAAAATACGACGTCTGTCGGTCGGGTCGGTCGGACCGACGATGCATGCGGTCAATACGATTCATGCACTTGGAGCGTCCAATGACAACCGAGCAATTGCACGCCGGTCGGTGCTGCCTGTCCGATGCATTACCTTCTAGGCGCCCTAAATCTACCTGTATATAGGCGCTGACTTCATGGAGGTATAGCTCCCTCGGCCCAAACACGACGGGGGCGACGCCTCCAGAGGCGTTTGCTAACAAAACATTTCTTGCAGTTGTGAAATGAGCTAAGTTTTGCATCTTAATGTCCAAATAAGTAAGTAGTAAGTAAGTTGCTGACAAACAATGGAGCACCTGCGCGTTGGACATAACTTCTGTGCAGCTGGTCGTCGATTATCGACGTCGTTCGGCGTTGAGACGGTTGTCGTCGATCAGCGTTCGTTGCTCGGGTACCTCCGTCACCATTACGTCTAGCGTGGTAATCTCCGTCCCCAGCAGGGCTTGATTCGTCGGCAGCATGCACAGCGACTGGCGAAGACCAGAGAGCGAGCGCGACAACGACGACAACGATGACGACAACTGTTGCGACAGACAGCGAGATCAGAGACCATCTGTCACAGCGTCGTGTCATCGAGACCACACACCGGCACAGCGGCACAGCAGCGCTCACCGGTGTCGTCGCTACACTAAACCGATAGATACCGCAGGTGAACCGATGTACATCAGAATGGAACAACGCCGCAAGTCGACGAACCGAGACGAAGAGGCGATCCTACCAACTTCTATGACAAATCGTTCGTCGCGGCGAACAGAAATCGTTTCGAGGAAGGCAGCAGCGGTTTCCGTTGCCGAAACGTCCACGAATTAGCAAATAAAATGTGATTCGACAAATTATATAGGTTCCTATGTATAGCTTATTTGCTGCTGCTGGTGCTGCGGAGGAGGAGGAGGATAAGCCTGCACTGATGACTGATGGTCATCATCATCATCATAGCGTGCAGGACGGCGCCGGACCTACCACCGCCAGCACCACTAGTGACGCCTCTGCACGTGCATCCAACAGACTGCCTGAATGAAGCGCTCAAGCAGACCAGGCCTGGTAGACCTTATATTTCACAGTCGTAACTCGGCCGCCGCTGCCGCCGCAGACTCTCAGCACCGTGGCGTACTGTATAGTGGCGGCGCTAAATGCTAAAATTGAGGCGGAGAGAATAGAAGAAATGAAGCGTGTTAGCCATTTCTTTTTTCGATACTCAGAAAGCACAGGCTGTTTGATCGCTGGTCTGACAAAGTCATCAGCAACTAAGTTTTTAGGAAGTGATTTTGACTCTGAAAACGGCATTAGCGGTATGAGCGAACTGAAATTTGCAAGGTGCAAAACACTAGTAAACTGCTGTTTTTGTGTAGACCTAAAATCACAAACGTTGAGTATGATTTTGAAACAGTTTTACCGTGTTTCAGTTAGTCAGTTCGAAGTTAGCCGAAAGGCCCGAGAACCAGTAGCGGCGTGCATGATGGGGAAGGGGAGAGGCTTCAGCCTCTTAGCCAGTGATGGAAATAAGATGAAATATAAAGACAGAGAGCGAAACCAATATCACTTAAGCGACAGTAAAACTACAAATGCAGAAACCCGTGTAGACCCGCAAGTAAGCAAGTAGGCAACATGCACTGGCTAACTGTATAGGCATATGCGCACTTAACTTACCGTACTTTATTCGTTTACCTCTTTGCACTGCAGCGGACACTTAGTGTTAGAAGCAAAACTAAAATGTTCAGACCATGACCAAGATCGAGACCCGTCTGAGACTCATCTTGTCGTTAAAACCGCGGTCTCAGACCAGAGACTGTTCCTAGCCCCCATCGCTGGCGCCGCCACTGTAGCCGTAGTGCCGTGTGCCGTTGCTGCGGACACGTCAGCGGTCTGTCGGTCTTCGATACACGCCCACAAGCAACTTGGTGGTCAGTGGCAGCTGGCCAGGCGCCGCGAACTGGCGATTTGCCTTCCACGATTGTGAGCCTGGCATGCTCGCTGCCGTCGACCGATATCTGCTTGACCCGGCAATATAGTTTGCCAGTTAATGGGCGAGCAACCTAAACATAGTGTTTTGTGTCGGCGGCGTCACTAACCTGAACGACGTGCAACAGCTGCTGTTTTGTGGACGAGTCGTATAGAACACTGAAAGAAAGAAAGACTGATAACTTAATCCATTCTGTCCATCCACTATTCGTCCGCAGTGACGTATTTTTTTCTTATCATCTGCTATGTTACTGGAAATTGCCAACGTTGCCCACCACTAGCGAAAATATCAAAGCACCTCCTGCACTATCATTCACACAACAGCGTGTTCAGACAAACCAAAAAAGCTTTCCGCCCAGTTGTCGTCTTCGGATAACAACACACTGGTGTTAGCAGAAGTCAAAGAGCGTTTGGGCTTTAGAGTACGCAGCAGCTCAAAACACCTGTTGCAACATACTAAAGGCTAAAGACGCAAGATCGATTGACGTTCATTCAGTCGCTAATAGTCGACGTGTCTGGACTCTGGTCTGCGCAGGTTTGATCTTCGTCGATCCCAAAGTCAAGGTTGATCGAGCCTATTATTTTGACTTGCTTCTGCCACAACAATTATTGCTGCCTGACATTGTCTGTTTTTATGGCAAGTACATCTTTGTTTATCATCATCATCATCATCATTTATTTGCCAGCAAAACCATAACATACTGCACAAGGTTGACACAAAAATACAGTTGGCAAGACATACCAGGCTCATAGAGCACTTAAGCTAAATACAAAGCTAAATACACTAAGCTAAATACACAAACACGAGAGTAGCACAGCAACTGAAACAAGTTAAAATCAAATCAAATCATAAAATCAATAAAAACACACAAAAATAGCAGCAGGCCTATACAGAACATTTATCAAGACAGCTCCACGCGGCACACAAGTTCTCTGACGTTATCAGC
>Ga0209367_1000410_pt1 | contig 41295 bp, 22 predicted proteins | sample WorMetLIZISLAND2_FD_187412 | JGI IMG/M metagenome (GOLD analysis project Ga0209367, IMG submission 187412) | Marine gutless worms symbiont microbial communities from Max Planck institute for Marine Microbiology, Germany - Olavius geniculatus... ...
CTTTATCTGCATTGCGACTAGGTAATTTTATAACAACAAAGACTGACGTGACATAATTCTGCTTTATGATAAATAAGTAAATGAAAGAGTAAAAACACTGTAAATGAATATGTCTAAGCCACAAACGTCATGCTGGTTAGTTCCCTCTAACTGCAGCTACAATATGCACGGCACGTGCCTGCACAAAACATCTCGACGAGACGCAATGGCCCGAGACCCGAGATGAGAACTACTGAGTCGAGACTGAGACATATTGCTCCGAGACCGAAATGAGACCCGAGACGCGTCGGTCTGAGACCAAGACGTTGAGGATTTTGTCCGAGATGAGACCAATACGAGACATTAGTATGTCTCAAGACCGTCTCAAGACTGAGACGTCTCGACCGAGACCACAATCCTGGTAACATGTCAATAATTAATTGTGTGCTTAATCGTTTATTTCCTTAGCTTTAATGTATGTGTTTCAGTACACAAATTTTCATGACATGTAGCCAAAGAGCGAAAAGATGCTTTCGTGAAAATTCACGGAAAATAAATAGTTGATTATCGCTATCTGCCGTGAATTTTCACGGCAGATATAATCTTCAGGGGAATCTATCTCACGCATTTTGATTTCTCGACCTTGGCATCTATACCCGGTAGTTACAGTAGAGAAGTACTAGACCTCAGCATTGTTGTGATGTACTAGGGTATGACTTATTGCTGCATTGACCACATTGGACTGCATTATATAGCCCTTAGCCCTAACCCCATAATCCTAACCGTCCAATGTGGTTCGATGTAGTCAACACAGCCGATGTGGTAATTGGTCATACCATGATGTACTGTGCTGTTGTAGATCGCAGAATCAGCTTTCTGATGTGAACATTCAATCAAGTGTCGGTACGTTTACGTTTTATGACGTCTTGAGGAATGCACAGAGCGGCAGAAATGAGCTGAACTGTTTGTTCAGTTGAGTTTAGTTTAAGGGTAGTTAAAAAGGTGGTATTATAGCTTTTAAAAACAAGCTATTTCAGAGCTACGGAGCATCACCTGCCATATGGGATCACACCATTGTGATTACCTGCTACCTGACAAGTGAACAGTGAACATGCCCCACTCTAACCCTAGCCAGATAAACCGGTACTTGATTTACCTACCCTGGAGGGATGGAAGGCTGAGATGATTTAGTTGATCCGGGATGGTTTACCTGCCTGCTGGCAGTCACCCATTCGAGTACTAAACCATACCATGGTAGGTTAACGTCATTTATCGGACACAATCGTTACCGCTACGCCTTGCCACCAACCATGGCATATCTGAAACAAAAAACAGGAAGCCCAGCTATCACTAGGAAAAGCCGACCGTACCGCCTACGTCTGAAGCCCAGCTTTCGAATTCCAGTCTTGGAGAGAAAGCGATTTGTCAGAGGTCACACACTTCCATTCACCTTATGTTAACGGAACACTACCTCGAAAGCTACGATGAACGCTAGTATAACAGACATCACACGTGGTTATTTTGCCAGGCGATATAAATAGCTACAGATTAAATGAACAAGAAGAATGTCGGATGCATTTTTTGCAAATATTTCTCACAATTAAAACACCTTGCTCGGGAAGACATTCTATAGCCTATACAGTTCCTATTGTATTACTGACCTTCAAGATCATTTAAGGTGAACGATTTTCATGTCATTCAAAAGCCAATATCCGACTTCCTATTAGTGATCAATAGCAACCTAGGCCGTCTCGCACCATTTAGCCACAGTAGCATGTAATGGCCTTCAGGACATCCAAGGTCAATGATTTCCATCTAGTCTGACAGGGCCAGGGCCTATGCTATTTCCATATTAGTGATTAATAGTAACCTAGGCCGTATCTATCACCGTTTCCGAGGCATGGCCAGTTTTCCGTTTGAAGACGCACATTTTTCATACCCCCCCATCCATTCAACCACTGCTTTGAAAATGTTTTCCTTGCAGTAGATGGCTGAAAATTTGCATGTCCAAGTTTCACATTCATGGCTAATTATTCGCATAAAATTTTTCCCCTATGCTTTACTCATTAGCCACAGTATATCCGTTACAGATGACAGGCAGACAAACAGACGGACAGATGGACGGACCTACAACAACTCGTGCCAATAGCTCAATCTTTATGGATGTACGGTCGGCTAAAAACTGCAATCTCAATGCAGTTTAATTCATTTTAGTTGCACTTTATGGGCTGTAGGGCATAAAGCAAATCATATGACAGTATAGATTATTACAGTTCATTTCATTGCAGTTTGTAAAATGTAGAAAGCAAGTACATTCTAGTTTAGTTTACTTTGATTTTACTGTAGTCACTTTTAGAGTCTGTCTGATTTAGTGTGATTGTCTGGGGTCAACGACTTTCATTGCCAGTGATTCGGAACGATAAAACAGGTTTTTCTGTATCTCGTGTAGTTTATTATGTTTTAGTAGACAGAATTATTTTGCAGAATTACGTATGAAACTTAGTTCTGATTCCCTATAAAAAACAGACTCGGCCAGCTTTTCGTTGACACCTTGAACAGTATTACATAATGACAGCTCATAGTAATCACAAAAAGCTGAGCATTTAGCCTGGCATTGAGGATGTGACGAAGCAGAAAAATATTCGCATTTGTCATATGCAAATATTAACTTTAAATAACAAAATTGCGAAGGCGAATACTTATTCAGTCTCGGCAAAAATTTACTATACTAGTATTTAAATAAAGCAAAACATACAAAGTAGTTGTTCGGTGTTAAGACAGTAAAATCAGTATCTAAGTAAAATTTCAATCATTCATGTTCAGTTAAGAAAATGAAACATCTAGAGTGTTCAGTGTTCTCTTCAGTCAGCATTCCACACCTAAAGTTCAATAAAGTTTAGTCAAGTTGGATAAAATGAAATATTCACATTCAACAGAAACGCTTCCAACTATTCGTCAAATATCAAATAGCTAAAAAATGGTCAATATTTGCATGCCATCAAATGTGAATACGTCACATCTCTACCTGGCAGGAGATAACATTTTCATACCAGTTACTCTGTTCTGAGAACTCAGTGGAATTTTCACTTAAAAGGCATCTGAGAATAAATGCAGCATGCTCATAAAATAATTCATCTCTTAATAGGAAGAAAAACATGGTCGGCCACTAGTGCAAAATGGCAGGTTTAGTGTATGTCGTGCCTGAGCCCCTTATGCCATGCAACTCAGATGATATTATCTACATTTGATGTGATAATGATTGCAGCAGTCATAACAGTGTCTCAGTAAGGGGTCATCCATGATTGATGTCACACAATTTTAGGGGAAAAGTAACTTTTCTCCCCACTTTCTCACATTTTGTCACGCTGCTCTGGACCCCCTCAGATATGATGTCACAAACTTCTACATCCCTCTACTTATTGCAGTTTGTAGTGTAGCCTAGCTGCCAGATCTAAGCAGTTGCTTCTCTTCCCCCAAATCTGGAATTGAAATCAGGCTCAACTTACCCCTACTTTTGGGCTCAGGTTTCCCCCACTTTCGGGCTCAAATTCCGCATCCCCACCTTTTGGATTGTGAAGTGAAAAATATGGGGAGTTTTGATCTACACCTTTAACAAAACTCCCCCTTCTCGCTATTCTTCACTGGGTGCAAGCTGTGCTCACCAGGTATAGGGATAGAAGCCACTGAATCTAAGTGGGTTTCAAACACAATGCAAATTTTTGTATGATTTCATACATTCGATGAGGCACATCCATCTGTGCCGCGAGCCGTGAATGGGGACACTGGCTGTCGTAGGACTACATTATTCTCCGTCATTTGTGCCGTGCATGCTGTACCATGGAGTCCGTCCTGTGTAGTGTACTCCCCGGCCAGGTCTTGCTGCAGATGTGATGTGCACGACGTCACACAACCTTTCATCCCCTTTCCTCTATGTCTCACATCGTCACAATATCATGAAACCATTTCCCCTTCTCGGCACGTGACTTCATTTATGGACGACCCCTACCATCGATTATACCAGTGATACTGAGTCTGATACTGTCAGAATTATGGTTGCTTGTTGTGCATATTATGCAGGTGAAAGTTCATTTGAGGTGAAGGTCAAAGCTGATAGTAATGATATTACTGAGCATCCACCTGTTGAGAAGTCAAGACCATATGTGTGTACAGTGTGTGACAAACGGTTTCGAGATAAAGGACACTTGAAACGTCACAAAGATATACATAATGTCGGAGAGAAACTGTTTGAGTATACTGTGTGCAGCAAACGATTTACACGATCAGATCATCTTCTTAGACATGGCAGAATTCACAGTGGAGGGAAACTGCACGAATGTCCAACGTGTGACAAGGCATTTAGTCAGTTTGGAGATTTGAACAAACACATGAGAGTCCACACAAGAGGATCTTACAACTGTCGTTTCTGTGGGGAGATGTTTAAATGTAGCTATGAACTGAGGTGTCATGTTTATACTCACACTGGTGCAAAGCTGTTTTCGTGTAGACACTGTTCGAACAGTTTTTCACGACTTCACCATCTTAAGTCACATTTGCTGAGGTCGCACAATGAAGGTACTTGGTTGACATGTGACGTCTGTCAGAAGAAATTTGCTCGCAGTGATCACCTTAAATCACACATAGGTCGTTGTCGCGGAGGTCCAAAGACATACTCACACACTGAAGGTACTTTCAAATGTTGGTACTGTGGGAAGCTGTTTAAAACTAGCTGCCATCTAAAGTGTCATGTTCGTACTCATGCTTTTGCAAAGCTGTACTCATGTAGACACTGTTCGAACAGTTTTTCACGACTTTGCCATCTTAAGTCACATCTGCTGAGGTCGCAAAATGAAGGTACTTGGTTCACATGTCACATTTGTCGGAAGAAGTTCAGTCGCGCCGATAAACTCAAATCACATGTGCATCGTCACGGAGATGCCAAGTCGTACTCATGTGAACAGCGTTCAGACCGTTTTGCACAGCATATACAACTCAAGGCGCATCCGCTGAAGTCACACAGTGAAGATACTGAGTTTATGTGTGACATTTGTCAGAAGAAATTTGGCAAATTTGCTCTGTTGAAGAAGCATTTACTTGGTCATGTACGTGAGAAGCTATATGTTTGCAGTGAATGTCCAAGGCGTTACTATACAGCTAATGACTTGAGCCGTCATCTGCCTATGCATTCGGAGTTTAAACAGTTTTGCTGCTGTTTGTGTGGTAAATATTTTAAACGTAAGGAGAGCATTGTGCGACATTTGGATACATATGAACCCTGCAAACTTCAGCGCATGTCTACTTTGATGCAATACCAATTCACATTTATTTCCGAGGTCACTCATGGTGTTCTATCGTGATAGTGTGTTGATGGTAATGACCAGTGATATCATGGCCAGGGAGGGGGGCTAGGCGTGGGGCAGTTGCTTCTACCTCCCCTCCAAAATTTTGGACTGTCAAAAAATTGTCTTTCTGTCCAAAAATGCAAAATTTGGAACTGAGAACCGCCATTTTGGCTAAAATGATGAAATTTAAATTTTGAGCACTCATAATATCTCTGTCAGAAATTTGCAGTGTCTGTCGAGAAAAAATTGCAACTTTCTGTTTTGCTCACTTTCTTACCCATTGTCTTACTGATGATGATGATCCTGATGATAGTTTAATGTGCAGTTTAATTTTCTCCGATCAGTAATTATTATTGACACCCAAATCATCAGCCTTGATTAGGGGCATCTACTCCATTGATAGGTGAAGGCAAATACCTTCTGAAAAAAAGTTCGGGGAAGTAAAAAATAGAAAACTGAGGCGAGAGTTTTTTCGTGTCAAATTGTATGCTGCTGCGATATCGATTCACATATCTATTCCAGGACGTTGTAGTTGCAAGGTTTTAGACATCGCTCATGATGCTACACCATGATAGTGATAATTAGTGACGTCCTGGCCAGCAAAGTGAGGGCAGGGAAAAATAATGCCTAAATTTGGGCTGTCAGAAAATTGTCAAAAACTCTTGAAAAAAAAATTTTGGTCCAAAAATGTAAAATTTGTGGCTGAAAACCCCTATTCTGGGGAAAGTTAAGCGTTCACAAAATATATTGTTACATATTTGAAACTTTTAACCCTTTTCCTTCCACACTGCTTTACATCGATGGCATTCGATGCAAACTTATTTTTCTTCTCTGTTATATTCACAAATATTGGATGTGTAATTCTGTAGAGTGAACATAGGGTGCATATTGGAGTTAGTTGAACTCAGATGCGGATTGTATGGCAGTGTTTGCCACTGTTTAATTTGATAGTTTTTATTAACTGGTGCTTTATGCTGTATGTTTATCTACATGTTCATTTTTACGCGCGAAAGCAGCTACTGCTTTCAGTGCATCTTAGCCATCACAATTCTGTCCGTCTGTCCGTCCGTCTGTCCGTCCATCCGTTCGTCACACTGGTGGATCAGTCAAAAACGGTTCAAGCTTGGATCACCAAATCCTCACTGTCGGCTGCCTGGAAGACTCTAGTTTCAGGAGCCGTAAAGTTTTTCCATAAATTCGAAGGGGGTCACCCCGAATGAAGGTGCTAAATGAGAGGGGGGTGGGCAAAATTCGCGATTTTTGACCAATAAGTTGATGTATCTCAGTAACGGTGCGAGATACGGACTAGGTTACTATTAATCACTAATAGGAAGTCATACACTAACTCTTGATTTGCGCCGAATTCAATGACCTTGAATGACCTTGAACGCCAAAATAGGGGGTTTTATGGATTTTTTTGGCGATTTTGGGCTGCAACACAAGTCTATATCATTCACAAGGTGGTGCCACGGAACTATCGTTATGCGATCCAGATAGAGAATTTGGTATTTGTATATAAACTCAACGTAAACACCCCAATTTTTAGCTAAACTACTAAACCGGAACTGCTATAGGCTTTCACGCGTTTCACGAGTATTAGCTCAAATTTCTTGTTTTTCTAATTTGTGTCGGCTGCGGTTTTAGCTGCTAATGTATGCATCCATCTTGATATTACTGATATATGTGGCTGACTAACTTTTGTAACTTTTTGCACAGTCCGTTAAGTTTTTTTCATGCTATTTTTTTGTGATCGATTCATTAGTGCATAGTATTGCATTTGGTAACCATTTGAAAGCAGATCGTTGTTTTGCTCAGGGTGCCCACACTTTCTGGGAAGTCCTGGGTTTTTTCTTTTATTTCCAGGTTCTGGAAACTTATTTTTATGCGTATGATTCACTGGTATTGGATGTTGCACACTGTGTCTCAAAAAACATTTCTATCAAAATCTGGTAACTATTTTCATCAAGTTATGATTGATAGTGTCTGGGATTTTTTGCATGTTTTTGTTTATTTCAACATGTATTTCGCTTGGTGTGATTTCTTTAGGTAGTGCCGAAGCAAACATTTAATAGATGGAAAACTGAGTGGTCATTTGATGGCAAGTTGTGTGAGGAGTATTCATTTTGAAAATATTAAAATCTGTCGATATTTTAAGCTACAGTCGGAAATGTCGGGGATTTTTTTTTGAGACACAGTGTAATTTTGTACATTTTATATTAAGTTAGCGGTGCTCATAATTGCCGCTGTTTAATTTGATAGGTTAATTTCGTTAACTGGTGCCAATTACTGCTCATATGTTTATTCGTGTTCATGTTTTTCGTTTGTGTTGTTTTAGCTGCTATGCATCTGTTCAGTGATCTCGAACGTCGTATTTTTCTACGTATGTAGTTTTTTTGTGCCGTTTGTTTGTGAGGTAATTATTTGAAAGCAAATCAATGCCTACCCAGCCATTTGCTGGGTAGATGCAAGATTTTATTTCGTCAGGTTAGTTTTTTGTTTGTTTTTAATTTGTGTTGGCTGCGGTTTCTAGCTGCTCTGCATATATTATGATAATTATATTTCGCATTGTAGACTTTGTTTTTAAGGCCAAAGGCATGGCGTTCAATTTACTTTATGAATCCTGACATGTTGCTACGTTCTTCAGTAATAGTAGTCTTGCGTTATACGCTTAAGTCACACTGTACACAAGTCACTTTCCGTTATTGTTTTTAGCCGACCGTACTTAAGTGACGGTTGAGCTGTTGGCATGGTTGTCGTCTGTTTGTCTGTCCGTAACCGATGTACCCTGGCTAACGAGTAGGTCATATTGGAAAACATTTACATGAATAATTAGCCATGTGTCCTCAACTTGGGCACGCAAAATTTCAGCTATTCAATGCAAGGGAAATATTTTCAAATTCGAGATTGAATGGACAGGGGTAGGAAAATATGTGCATTTTTGACGGAAAACTGGCCATATCTCGGAAACGGTAAGATACGGCCAAGGTTACTATTAATCACTAATAGGAAGTGGCAGACGCTCTTTCAGATGAAACGAAACTTACCGACTTTGAATGACCTTGAAGGTCATTGACAACCAGTACGGTCGGCTATCCTAGAGACAGCTTCGTTTCTTGCTTGTTATTAATTGCCAATATTAATTGTCTCCAATGACTTTACTTCAAGCCAAGGACTTGGGCCACTGCTTTTTGTCGGTTTCCTCAAGGCGCTTTGAGGACGAGGCCAAGTCCTTGACGACACATCACTGATTTGTGCGGATATTTTTAAGTGACTAGTGACTGTAATAGTTAGTACTGTTGTAGCTTTTTTGCATGGTAACTGAACGTAGATCATTGCCTACCCAGAGTTTATTCCACGTCTGCTGGAAAGTCCAGGACTTTTCCCTTTATTTTTCAGGCTCCGAGAAGTCCAGGAAATTAAAGCTTAAGGTCTGATAAGTTCTGATAAGTGAAAATCCTGTGTGGTTGATGAATTTGCTGCGGGTTTAAAATAAACATTGTGTAGCACTATCATAATGCTTATTGCTGAAATACAATGATGAGATAAATTTTAGAATATTTAACGTTTCATATGCCTTGTGAAGAACTTTGTGCATTGGATTACACTCCGTATGCGCAGTAAGTAACTGTGTTTTGTCTTTTTTTTTAAATGTTGGCAGGCTCCAAGAAAATCTTGGAATAAAACGTTTTGGCACTCCTGTAAGTCAGGGAATTTCTTTCCAGTAGATTTGTGGGAACTGTTTGCTTGAGTGATTGTGTGCTTGTATATAAGTGAGAGTCAGTGTTATCACGCCTCATGGAAAGTCTTAGATTTTTACGTTCTCATTTTCCGGCACTGGATGGTCCCAGAAAATAACTTTAGTCATGGAAATTTGTGGAAATTAAAGCTGGAAAGTCTTGGAAAATAAAAAGCCAAAATTGTTGCTAGATTTCGTGTGGGTGCAGAGTAAACATCGTGCAGCACTAGCGTAGCACCTATTGAAATACAGTTTTATGCCAGTTTTTTACTTACAGTCTGCATGCGCAGCAAGCGACTGCTGTTTGTCTTTATATTTAAGCGTTGGCGGGCTTCAAAAAGGTACTGGAAAATTTTTTTGAAGATCCTGGAAAAGTGATGGCATTTACTTTTTTGTCAGTAAATGTGTGGGAACTCTGTTTGCTGTACGATTGCTGTTCGTTTTAGTAAAGTGTATGAAGTGCTTGAATTGCTCAAAAAGAGCTAGGGGGATTCGATCAAAGCACCAAGGGGATGCGGTGTACAACTGTACATGGGTAGCTCCAGAATGGATTTCTAGATCACAACGAGATGGTTTCAAAACCTTTATTTTTGTTTTTTTAATCTCCAAAGGGCATATTTTATCACTTTCTTAAGCACTAAATTTAAAGACTTCCTTTATATGTTTATTATAGCTGGTAAATCTGCTGTTCACGAAATCACTATACACTAACAAACTAAGTGTTTCAACACGCAAGTTGTTTCTGAGACTGATCTGCTGTAACTTCATTTAACTGAATTTTCTTTTGCTTGATGGAAATTCGATAAACTAACTGGATTCTTCAGTTCTGTCTTGAGTTCTGTAATAAGAACCATAACTTAACCTACACAGAAGACGAAAGCCGACTATTTTAGGCAGAATTGCTACCAGAGCCTACAGCTGATTCACTGCCAGTGAATTAGGGGATTAAGGCATTCCCCAAGGTGGTTGAAATTTACTGGAGCTAGGGGGTCACTGCAGTGAGCTAGAGCGTTTCAGCTCATTTACCCCCCCCTACAGCAATCCTAGCACTGCGTACATATTTTTAATTAGACATTGTCGACCAGGTAGATCAGTGGAATATAATGTGTGTGCCTATAATATTGAATGATTATAATAAATAAAACGGTTTTACTACCAGCCTTCTGTGTGTATAGGCCTATACAAGATCAGAATTATTCTGAATATTACTGCACCTCATTGAAAAAGCAGAATTTCACTATTTATGCTATTGTAATTCATTCTGCAGCATAAATGACTTTTATTACATGTCATTATATATTAGGTCTACTTAAAGCATTGGCATTTGAAGTGTGGTGTGATATCTGAACCCGATAACCACGGTAGGCTTATTGCAATTTTTACAGAATGTACCAGTAAATAATATTGAAAGTTTGTCAATGTTTGGCGAAAATAGATATAGACAAATGTTTGCCCATCCTGTGTTCAACTCGTTCAACTCTGCTACAAAGTTGGGCAAAGTATAGTTTCACATACAGGGTGGGCTAAAAATGTGCCACTATACTTTTGTCCATTGATCGATTTTCAAAATTCATTCACTGGCACACTGCAGACAATTTGCGATAATATGATTATTACGTACACCGCCAAATTATAAATGTGTCTGTACACTAATAATAAACAAACATTGTGGTAAAATTGAAAAAAAACTTGAAACCAACATTGCATTGCAGTCTGTATGACACTAGACTGTGTGGGTATAACACAGTCTAGTGTCATACGAATTATTCATCGCAATGCTGATCTGAAGCGTTTTTTCATTTACCTATTTTTTTGTTATTAACATCAGTTTTTGCTTACATTTATATTTCACAAGGTAGTGGAGACGCATTTACGGTGTGGTGGGATATATAATAATCAATTTATTGCAGATTGCCTGCAGAGTGTGGCAGTGAAAGAATTTTGAAAATCGGCCAGTAATTGGCGAAGATATGAACAAACGTAAAGTGGCAGGTTTTTATGGCCCACGTACGGTGTAGATACGATAAGATATAATACAGAATTTCCATGTGAAAACTGACAGACAAGCATACAAACTAAAAGAATTGAAATGTTTTAAATTAAACAAAAAATAAATCAGAGATATCAAAATAGAAGTACATTTATAATACAAAACAAAAAAATCAATAAATTGACTGAAATCAGAAAAAAACTAAAAAGGAGAGTAAGTAAAATGTCTTGAACAACTATTTGGTAGGTTTATGTAGTTGGCTACTTTCTGCTTTTATCAATGCTTGTGCAATTTTCCCTATTGTTCAAATTTAGGCCTATTTTTAACATTAAAAACAACGGTAGTATTTTCCCCACAGCACAATAGGTGTGCGCAAGAAATAGAAGTCCGATACAATGTTTAATAGATAACCGTACGTTGATGAATGTAGGCCCTAAACGAACTACTACGAGTTTTTGGTCAACAGTAGGGCAGACTTTTAACGCTCATGTCTATGGCACAAGCTGTCGTCTGTAATCTGTCGTCTGTAACGCATGTATTGTGGCTAAACGGTACGCCAAATGGCGTCGGCGAATGTACCGTTGAATACGGCGATGACGAGTACATCATAGTTGTCACTAGTCAGTCGTAACCACGTCCCTATCTGCAGCGGTTTGGCCGCAATTTTAAACGCAAAGTTTCTGCCTGCATCCATCACCCACGTGCGCCAAATTACCGTATCATATCCACGGGTTTATTGTATTGTTTATTGCGTTCGTACGGATAGCAGCGTTAGCATAGCGTGTATGGGACTGCAGTCACTCTGGGAAATTGCTTTCTCTCCGCGACCGGAAGTCGGACGCTGGCCAACGGACATAGGCGATACGGTCGGCCCACCCTAGCGACAGCTGGGCTTTTTGTTTCTAACTCGGACAGAACCCTTCTAACTTATACGCGAATGAATGGCGCTTTCATTTAAATCTTCACACGGGCAGAGGCTATAGGCATACACAATATCCTATGAGTCATATAGAGTCAAGCCGGTGTTTTTTTCATAATGCCGCTAGGCTTCTACAGTATCCCTAGTATAATACGAGTTTGGTCATCGATCATGTTATATAGCACACGTGTGTCAGGGGGTCTAATTCCCTTTGTAAAGCGGTGGGGCTACTGTATTCCCCTACGATTATAGGCTTCGAATGTATAGGCCTATGCCTACTGCAGTCCTTAGTGAAGGTAATTTTGTTACCGCTGAGTGACGTATTTTATTGTTACAGCTGTAGGCCTAACTATTAACTAAAGTCAGTTGACGCTGAATAAGATAGGCCCACACACACGCTTAGTATTATTGTGTGTATATGGCGAGGTCACTTACTCATAGTAATTGTTGACTTCTCAGAAAACTTAGCTCGATGACAGATGGCGAACGTGGGCATTGCTTTTGCACGGTTCGTTTGTACGAGACGAAGAGGTCAGTGGTGTAAATGAGAGACCAAAATCTGGAAACAAGCTGACCGAGATCGAGACGCCCAAAAAACTGTCAGATTGAGACCATCGATGATTACAGACCTAAAAATGTATTCATCAATACAAACTAAAGAAGTGTTCACGACTCAATTCTGCGCAGCACGTTTACGCGAATTCACGATTTCGTGCAACCGAGTGGCGGTAATTTGTTAGTCCGACCGTTAGTGTGAAAACTGTTAACAATATTTTCAGTGCTCAACCTACATGTAGGGTCCTAAAGGGCCCCACGCTTTGTCCCAGATTAAAAAGCGCCAATTTTTGACGCACTAGAGCTATGCTGTATATCGCGTCTATGTCACGGGTTATCATCTGTCGTCGGTCCGTATGTAAGCCTAAAGGATGTATTGTGGCTAAGCGTTAGGTCTCAGGGGAAAACTTTTGTACGACTCTGTGTCGAGGCTCTATGCGTAGGCTACAAAATTCGGGCATGCAGTGCAGGGGCAACAAGGAGATTCTGTTGTGTAGGCTTGAAGTCCTGCTTAACGGTGGCTAACCACGTTTGTTGAGGACGACCACGTGATCTTTTCCGGTTTTTCGGCCGGTCGTCAATGCCGGCGTTGACAGCGCGTGTGTGGTCCTCGTCTGAGTGCGAGAAAGAGAGAGAAAACGTTTATTTGTCTCAGATACATTTACACAGTTACAACAAACAAAGATAAAAAAATTATGAGTCAGCTAGTCAGAAAAGGTAATGTTCACCAAAACCGACTACCTTTAATATCTTAGCTACAGAGAAAAAAACTACTTAACTACAAAGGCATAAATCATAAACATGCACGGTCATCTTTACCATTACGTGCAAGAATAAAACTCTTATTGCAGTGGAGGCCCTACATAATGTGTTCATATCATTATAAAAAAGAAAACTCCCAACGGATAATGTGGCCGAACATTATTTTTCAAACACATGTGGCATAAATCGTGTTTTTTATCTGTTTTTAAAATGTTTTTAATTTTAGTAATAGTGTAAATTAACAAGTAATTAATTTCACTATTTATTTTATCGTTCGTTGATTGTTTAAGTGACAGGATATTGAACCGAGCGGTGACGAATTTTTACGCGCGATAGCAGAATGCATGGCGCGTCTTGTGATCTGTATCAAAACGGTGCAAGCTATGATAACGAAGTCTTTTCTGTTGGCTGCCCCAAGGACTCTAGTTTATTGTCTGTCCAATGCACTGCATAGCATTAGACAGAATATAATATCACCTGATTGTCCGTGCGTCCGTGCGTCCAACTGTTCTTAAGCTATCTTCCTTCCACCTTCTTTTTTCCTTCCCCTTTCCATCTCCTTTTCTTTCCACTTTCCCTTTCCCTTGCCCTTTTCTTTTTCCTTTTTCCTTTTTCCTTTCCCTTCCCTTTTCTCTTCCACTTTCCTTCCCCTTGTTCCAGCTTTCTTTCAGTGTCCACGTCCGTGCGTCCAATATTTGAGGCACCATATCTCCATAACGGTGCAAGATAGACGCATGGTGACGATGAACCATTTATAATAAAGTGCTGGTGATGAATCGAATTGTCTCATTACTGACAATGTTTATTGTTTAGTTAAAATAATAAAGAAGAGTGAAAGGATTATTGCTGTTCTACAATTAAAAATTAAACTGTTTGATTTTTTTCTATCAGTCTAAACAGCTCACTGATTATATTTATACAGCCAGATACTGTAAACGATCAAAATGCATTGGATAGACTCCGTGTTCGAATGAACATTATCTTGTTGTGACAAAAATTGCGTGCCCTTGTGTGAAGGGGTTCCCCTAATTGAACGAGGGCGTCAAAGAGGGGTATCCCCCGCAAAAGACGTTATTTTGCTGTTATCGGCTTTTCTAGTGTGTAAACGGTTGCAGATACTGTTGGTACAGACATGTTGCTTATCATAACAGGCACTGGTCACGGGCTTTTTTATTTTTATTAACATCGATGACCTTGAACGACCTTGAACCCTCAATAGGGGGTTTTAGTTAATTTTTTTTCGCAATTTCTGGCTGCAGCGCACATTTCAAGAGTAAACTGCGACGAAATGCTTGAAGATAGACCAAAACAACCTGCATATATGAAATTTTTAGCATTAAACGCAGATTTAAGCAGTCTACGTGCCGACCCCTTAGGTTCAAGGAGGCCCGCGCACGCGAGCGTAAAAGAGGGGGTACCCCTCTAAAAAATGGTTATTTTACTGATTTTGCCTCGTCTAACATGAAAACAGTTGCAGATAGGCACATACATCCTGCTTATAATAACAAGCACTGGTGACGAGCTTCTAAGGAGTGTCAACATCGATGAGCTTGAATGACATTAAACCCCAAAATAGGTTTTTTTAGTAATTTTTTGCGATTTCGGGTTGCGACACACATTTTAAGAGTAAATTGCGTATAAAATTATCATTACTTTATTGCATGCTGTACACTGATTGCCAAAGTGGCAGGACCGCTGCTATCGCGCGTCACGTGCGCTTTGCTCAAATTACTTGTATGGTTGGTGACACGAGTAGAAAAGTGGACTCGCAGAATGTGCCGAAGGCACCAATGATCAAATGCGTCGAGTCGCCTGCTGGACTGCAGGGTCAAGTCCAAAATTTCAGACACGTCGAAGATCTCAGTTAATTTAATGTGCAGTTAACGGTTAAAGGTTAATCGTGGCATATAGCTCTTTATGGGAAACTTATCTCAAAGCTATGGAGCGTCACCTGCCCTATGGCATCACACAATGTTACCTGCCACCCGGCACAGGTGAAATCGCACCGTCTTAACGCCAGCCGGATAGGCCGGTACTCGATTTACCTACCCCGAAGTGATGAAAAACTGAGTTGACCTAAATGGCTGGTTACATACCGAGATGGTTCACCTGCCCACAGGCAGTCACCCATCCAAGTACTAACCCGGCCCAGCGTAGAGCAACTTCGTGGATCGGACAACGTGTTACTGCTACGCCACGCCACCAATTGTCGGAATTGTATCATTTTGTACGTAGCGTGGCACCAGTCCTGCTGTCGAAAATGGAGTATGCGCTTTATTAACTGCGTGACACACGTAGGTCTACGTAACCGCACGTCTCTGCTACTGTTCTGCGTAAGTTACGCGTCAAATGACGTGCGGCCGACGTATGAACGATGCATAGATGCAGAGATATATTAACAGATTGATAGATGGGTCTCAACGTTAGTAGGTCTATAATAGCGGGGGGGGGCTTTGTAAACCACACAGAATTACTCGACATTGCCACTATAATAAATAAATAGTAGGCATACAGTGTTTGTTTAGCAAATGTGCAGACCATTTTAGCCGCCATAAGGTTGGCGCAAGGCCTATAGGGTAGGCCTATTCCAGCAAATATGCTTAGGCGGGTTATGGACCTATAGATGTTAAACAAGCTTAATGTCAAAAACGTGCTGCTAAAAGATTGCTAACCGTGAAAAAAAAACTATGAGCAATAATGGGGTGTTTACACGATCCAGCAAACTTCCAGCAACCATATTCAAAATACATGTGCTAATGCTGGACGTTTGCTGAAAGTTTGCTAGAAGTTTGCTGGAAGTTTGTTGGACGTTTGCTGGATTGTGTAAACACCATATAAGTGATCATGTAAAGTTCCGCCGACACCCGAACCTTACAATAGTAATTCGGTATAATGCGAAATCGTATGAATGTTGTCTCAGGTGAATCATAGGCCTAAGCCTCAGTAAACAAGTTCAAGTTTTGGCTGGGGTTCAACCCCCAAATTTCTCTTTCTTTTGGGTTACCAGGGACCCCATCTGACACAGTGGGTCACTGAACCTTACACGTTTTCCTGTCAAATGTCATCTAAATTCGTCAAATGGTTTAAGCAAGATTGTGACAGACGACAGACGTACCACGCTACGGAAAACGTGTAGCAATAAGCGGATTCGCCTGCGCTTGACCGATTTTGACAAAAAATGCAACAGGCAACAATATTAGCAAACTCAGCACTTTATTTGTGACAGATTTGAACACCGCTAACACGAATCGTTGTGCAAGAAATATTGTTTGCTCGACAACATTGACGAATCGTGAGCATTACTATTAATTATTACCGCCTTCGACTGTGCTATATTTATTACGTAGACGGTGCAGATAAACTTAGTCTACGAGTAATAAACACTTCTTATGTGAAACATTGCTCTATGCCGTTATACTAAAGCCTCATTTGTTGCTTTTCAAGGCGAGCTATAGCGCCTCTGAGGAGCCTAGATATGGATGCTACATAAATTAGCGTATTCACTCACTTTTTCGTTGATTCATTCAAATGCACGTTACTTTATGCACACAGTCTATCATAATAGACCTAGGCCTATAATATACTTCTTTGCCTGTGACAGTTTTACGACCCGCTGTAGTAAAATCTTGCGTGCGCCGTATTCATTGTAAACTAACTAACTACCCGGTAATTTATAATTTTGTGCTAGCTCTGTTCGCAGCGTGTTACTTTTTATTGTGACCGGCCAGCAACCGTGACCGAAATGCAGATACCGATAATTATCGTCTGACCGTTTTATACAGGGCCTAAAAATCTTTATTGTGCTTCTAGTTAATCTGGCATAAAATAGGGTCGGGCATAAAAGCGAAATAATTTTTTAAAAAATTTTCATGCCATTCTGTTCAACATTACCTACACAAAGTTTGCAAAAAAAAACAAACTGACACACTGAATAGTATGCCTAGAAACGAGAACTAACGTAAAAATACTCCAGCATTATAACAGACTGGATGCAAACGGTTTTATTTCTGTGAAACTTTAAAAGCAAACAAAAAACTGCAGCAATATTTTTGATGGGTTCGATAAAAATTTAGGGACAAAGATTTTAGGGACCGACAGCAACTAGAAGCACAGGATTACATCTAGGCCGTACTACGTGTTTTGCCTGTGCGTCTGTGTTTGTCTGTCTCAAACGGGCTGCCATTAAAAGCCAAAAATTTGTACAAATGTTCCTCGGGCTAGAGTAATGGTTAAACTTTTTTAGTTAAAAAGTCAAAGGTCAAAGTTCAAGGTCACCGGATGTCAAAAACCTCAAGAAGACGATACACAATCTCTCATAATAACGAGTGGTGCAATAACCTGGGGCTTGATTCACATAACACTTTAAGATAATTTTGAGATAGTTTTTCACGCTTACGGTCATCATAAGACAATAAACCAATTCACAGAACACTCACGACATATTTGAGATATATCTTAAAATAAAATCATAAGATCAATTTTGGTGTCTGAAGAAAAGTCACAAGTTGTAAGTAAATGAAAAACTTTGGACATTTTTACAATTGTTTTACTTTGCTCTTGAGATATTAAAATATATCTTAAGACAATGCCTGTGAATTGTCTTTTGATTTCTGATTTGCAGTAAGGCCTAGGATGCTCGGTATACGGACGGCCGCGTGTCATGTCGCCACTCGACGTCGCGACATCTCCGCCAATCAGCGGCGTCGTGAATTAAAAGTTGAAGGTGGAGACAAAGGACAAAAGTGTTTCTAATTTCCGACATACAGTTGCAAATTGGCGACTGACGAAAAGCAGGTGCTCAAAATGTCAATTTTACTCTTTAATTATCCCATAATGGAAAATTTTCAGCCGCGAATTGTTGCATTTTTGTACATAGACTTTCCAACGAGCATAACATTTCCTGACAGGCTAGCTAAAGTTTAGAAAAGGGCAGTTTCTGCCCTGTTCTAACCGAATCTTTAAGCTTTTACGACGCTACTACTTCAGATCGGGTGAAATGCGTCGTGCAGTTAAAAAATAGCCGAGCTTGCGGCGAGGCGAACTGCGACGGCACGCATTATACCGCATAAAAACGCCGGCATCGTTGAATTAAGAATGAAGTCTGCCAAAGAAACTTTCTTCTTGATTTTTCGTTGTATTTCTGTCGGCTGAATTTCAACGAGTGCGTGTTTTTAAATGCGAGATAACGAATATGCCTGTGTGCAGCGTGCGTAGAAAAAAAGTATCGCACGGTGTTACCGCCTGGCCAAGTGTCGGATTTAAACTTCGTATTAGCGTGCTTCTGTTTTTTCGCACACCTGTTGTGGTCGCTGGCATATGGCAAAAATTCGCCCAAATGTGATTAACTGAAAAAAAGTTTGTCAACTTTTTTCTTTCTTTAAAACTGCAAATCTGAAAGAATGGACAATTATACGACAATTTCAGAAATAGTGATCTCAGTTTTCGACGATCAACAACCGGACAATTATTGTCACCGAAATCGGACAGACTTTTACTGCCATATGATTGACAAAAAAAAACTTTCGAACACTCCGCTTATGCTGGACGAACGGAAAAATTCATTACTTACCAGCCTTGCTATACGAATTAACACTGTGTTGCATTTGAAAGTGATTTTATATTAAGCACATTTTTAGCCTCTTGTTAGGCCCTACTAACAATCGATTTTTTTGGCTATAATACTATGGTAAACGGACGTGAGTGTGTTATTGTTGATATTCGGTTTTGTTCTCAAGTTTTTACTGCTCGCGGTAGCGACGACAGTATTGTTTTCAGAGTCGTTGATAAGCTTTTTTGCGTGTTTTATTTGTTTCTCTGTTTTTGTGCTAGCACCATGACTCATAAACCGCTGCAGTTTATAGCTCGATGAAATATGCACAAACATCACGACACGACGACCTCTAAAACTTTATTGAATTGCAAAGTCACACTGTTGGGTTTTGTACGTTTTTTGTTTGCATGATAGTGCGGCTACCGCGGACTGTACTTAGCCTTGAGCAAGGCTTGACAGTCTATAAGCGGTCTTAGTTTTGGTGTTAAAATTTTGATAATATTCACATTCTAAACGATAGTCTTCAAACAGCTCTTCCTATAGCGATTAACAGTAACTTAGGCCCTAGGCCTATATCTCACCGTTTTCGAGATATGACCAGTTTTGCATTGAATTTCCTACCCCTCCCTTTATTTAATCCTCAATTTGAAAATGTTTCCCTTGTAGTAAATCGCTGAATATTTGCATGCTCGAGTTTCACACACATGACTAATTATTTGTGCACAAAGTTTTTCTTTATGATCTAACGCTTACATTAGTTACAGATCGACGGACAGACGGACGACAACTCGTACTAATGAATGACTCGACGGTTACTTAAGTACGTTCGGCTAAAAGTCAAGTTTAACACTTCGAATGGAACGGCTAAAACTAGTTCACGCCTTCACACAACTCACGCAGCGTACGCAACGGAACGGACACAACGCAATGTGACGTATAGCTGACGAAACGACCGTTTCTATTTTTGCGTTTTGACCGTTACGTCAGCTGAGTTTGTTGCAAACTTTTCTTGCGTTCGTGGCATTTGCTATGCGTACTTTTCTGCATGCGTTGCGTACGTTGTCTGCGTTTCGTTTTGTGGAAACCTCGCCTAAGTCAGGAAGAGTTGCGGTTAGAACTCAGAAGACACTCGCGTGAAACAGACGGGTTTTGCGACGCACCGTACCGTAGCAAGCTTCACCAACAGTGAGTGCAATTTGCTATTATACCCCGGCTAGTAAGCCTAGCCCGTAGCCTACATACATACGGGGGGAGGGGGTACCGGCCCTGATCATTTACACAATAACTTGTATGTTGTGTCATAGGTAGGTAGGCCCATATATACATAGCCTACTATTGATAATGTATTCTAGCCGTGACAACGCAGCCACACGCGCGGATCGAGTGTGCGACCAAATACGACAAAAAAAACCTTATACGACAAAAGTTCTTCGCACTGATAAAAAAGCGTGCTTGTAAAAACAGATATAGAGATCAGTCAATCAAGCAAGCAATCAATTAATAGAATTGCTTCATATTAGCACAGCTAAGCCTACTTCAAATTAAACGGTAACACTGCAGTTATTAAAGTCATGTACGAGGGGCGTTCAATAAGTTCCAGGACTACGTCCTTAATACAACGACAGTAAATCGCACATTTCTGACAGTTATGTTAATCTTCAACATATTCTCCCTGCAGTTCACTGCAATGTTCCCATTGTTCTACAAGTCGGTTGGAACCCGTAGCATTAAGTTTTTTGTTGGCACCTGTAGAAATTTCCGGACAAAATGCTGTAGCACATTTTTATCGTTTTTAAACTTAATGTCTCCAAATTCCAAGTGATTCGCTCTGTGGTTCAAACAAATGAAAATTACTTGGAGGTGAGTCTGGATTGTATGGCAAATGCTGTAGCAGTTCGCAGCCCATCTTTTCAATTTTTTTAACTGTCTAATGGGCCAATTGCACGGTGGGGCACTGCCATTTTAAAGAATGACATTTTTCTGCAGCAAATCTGGTCGAATTGATGATCGTAAATCAATCAGACAATAACACCTGGTAATATTGTCCATTCACAGTATGTCTTTCAAGCAAAAAAGTCTGCAAGAACAACTCTTTAAGTAAACCAAAAAATGCTTCGTCTGCAGCTGACCGTTTTTGCCACATGTAGTGCTCCAACACTGACACCCTCACTAACTGACTAATGATCGAACTATTCAAATACTTTCAAACGTGATGAATTGTCACTGCTAATTACCACAGATAATATACAATAAATTTCAGCACTTTCTACACTTTCTGCGACTAGAAAATTTTATGATTATTCTCTAATCTAAATCTCTAAACAAACATCAACGCCCATCATTTATATCTTAATAATAATGACATCACAACGTGACGTCATAAATGAGACCATGGTAAGTGATTTACAATAGTGGCAGTACAACTTCATAATAGTTTTGGTTTTTAGCTGTCACTGTGTGCTTACTGAGAAGAACAGTCCTGGAACTTATTGAACCCCTCTCGTATATTCATCGATGATAATACAATCTTTCTAAAAATTGCTGTTGACGTTTCAGCAACCGCTGCTGCCTTTTTCGGAAGGACTGTCCACCAGGTGTCGCTGCGGCGGACAGTAGGCCTAATGATATACTTGTACATAACTGTTTCAACCTATGAGTCTGTTCTAAGGGTAAAACTGCAGGTTTAGATTATGACTTTTCGAAGAGCCAGTTTTTGAGACGTTGACTAAAAGTTGACAGTGACTGAGATGTTGTTATATTCTCTGCAGTCCGTAGAGTGTTCCAAACACGAGGTCCAGCAGCTGTGAAAACGCGTGGTTAGCGACTGCTGAAAGTCTGACAGATGGCGCCCACCAGCAGGCGATTGGTGCCGGCAGAGCGTGAAATTCGTCGGCCGGGCAGATAAATTATCTTAACGTATATTCATAAATGTCGTGTTTTTTTGTAGATGTTGAATTTTTTGTTTCATTGCTGTAAAAGCTAAATTTGTTGTTCCGCTATTATGTGTAGCCTATGTGCACTGCCTGGGAAGGCCGTCCTCGAAATGACCACCTACATAGGGCTTAGTTTATACTGTGTCGGGCAGGACGTTGAACCCTACTCACTCACCCATTCATTAAAATGTTTTAACGCATGTAGGGAGTCACAAAAGCGTACTGGACCGAACTGAACTAAGGCTAACGGTCATCTCATAAACGTGCGCTTGTTTGTTGCAGGGGTTTTGTCGAGGGGTTTTGTGGTGGGGGGTTTGTCCGCCGTGCCACAGAACAGAGCAAAGGGTTACAGTCGTGTCGTCATGCATCATGTATCGAGGAGTCTTGCTTTCTACCTACACGTATACAGCAGTGTGAAGACTCGTCGTGACCGCCACGCGAGTCGAACTACCCCCCCCCCCTTGGAGAGAAACTGGGGGAGGTAGGGGAAGTGATCGGGGAGAAGAAGGATCGGTAGTGAGATATTTTGGTCCCCTGCTTTGTTCTGACCGTTCGACGGCCTGACATTTTAAAATTTTTGTTACCGTCTTGTAAGAAAAAAGGTTACTGGTTATTTAATCTTAGCAATAGTTGCCCAGTAATCTCCCAAGTTACTATCGCAGCTGCATAAAATATTGATCTTTTCTCAAAATTATTTCTGCTGTAAATTTGCAATAGGCCTATAGAGGCTTTATCACGTCACAAACGTGTCGCTAGAGGGCCTACGCTAACGTGTGAAACATGCGCGTTACGTGGTCATTATTTTAGGTGTTCATTATGTTTTAAAGTTGATATACGGTCGTATTTCACAATGCGTTTAAGATTTTAGAGGTTAGCCGAGGCCTATGTCAAGTTTAACACTAATTTGGTTATGGTATAATTTGTAAAATCGCCAAATATTTGATCAATTTATAACTATTTGAAGAAAGTTTACTTTTGAATTTTTATGTGCCACACGGTAGGCCTATGTGAAAGCATAAAAAGTTTAGTTCACGAATATGCTACGCAATTTTTTCAACTTACTTAATTACGTACTTCAGCTTTGTGAAATTACTCAAAAGTATTAATGGGTTTTGACGCAATTTGGGGCGAAAATGTAAGTGATCAAAATCCAAAGACTTTCCAATTTGCGTCAGCTTCATTCACCAATTAATTGCATTTCTGATGAGATATGTCACTGCTTTGGCCCCTCTCACGCCTAGCCACCAAAACGTTTCACAAAACGAGTTCTCATATGCGTTCTCTAGGCCTATTGAGGTCGCAGCGCTCTCACAATGATAAGAGCCAATTCAAATCGACGCCGGCGCCGGCGCTTTATAACAGCGGCAGATCGCACACCTCTGTCGCCAGTGTACAAGGAGGCCTATAACGTAGGGGGCCTGCCTGAGTGTAGAGCTTGCCAGTATGTAACTGTGTTATTTGTACGACCGCTGTGGGTCATTATCTACTGTATTCTAAACCACACTTCGATCGTCTTGCATAGATGCGTTTGTACCTACTGTATTGCTCAATATAGGCCATGATAGCTTTTCTTCAGTATATCGTCCGCAGATTATGTCGTATAACTGACTATTCAGTAGACGCGTGCGTTCAGGTCCGGCATTACCTGCGATTACCTGTAGCGGTTTTGGCGCTAATCGTTAATGCTACAACTGCTGAAAAATAAACGTAAAAGTATTGTTTGTTTATAACCAGCGCGTGCCAGATTTTATCAAAGATAAGTTGTTAGTGTAGGCATGTTAAGTTGCAGCGAATAACAAACGAGGTCATTTTTTTCTGAGACAGTGTAGAATATGACCGTGTCTCAAAAAAACTTCCAATTTTGTCATTATCTATGTTTTCGCTAAATACTGATCAATTTTCAAAATTCTTTTATTGTCACTTTATGTGGACAATTTCCGATAACGTGATTGTTAAATATTCCACCGCATTTTAAATGCGTTGCTACACTACCTTGCTAAACACAAATTTTAAAGAAATCACTATGATCAGAATAAATAGGCTACATAATATTATGCAGAAGCTTATTTTGTCAAAAACATTTTTTTTACTTTTTATACTTTAATTAAATGCCAGACTCCTTTGCAAAAATAAAATATAATCTGATAAGAAGTAATTACACCACGAGGCAATTTTCAGCATTCTACAGGACTCTATTTCGCAACGCATTTACGATATAATAAGTTGGGGGGGGGTGTTTTTCGACTTTGATATCAATAATATGGCTAGTAAAATAATCTCTATAAGTGCATGGTTATTTTTACAAAGGGCCCATTTTTGGACCATTTGACTGATTTTGATACGTCTAGGCTTATCATATTAACTATCCACGCGCCATGATTTACTGAAAATTACCTTCAAAATGTTTTACTTTTAATGACTTGTAGCTTTTGAACGGAAAATTGGCTCATGACGTGAACAAAGTTCAAGTTAATTTTTAATTGTGGCTTTTTTGCGTGACTATTTGTTATGTTCGTACTTTCGATTTATAAAACGCTGATCGGTACAGTTATAAAGTCTCTATTTAGGGATAGCTCGGACGAATGTCTGTCGTAACTTTGCAACTTTTTGTAGGTAGCAAGCGTGACAGCGAATTAGCGAACAAAGCAAAAAGACACGATGAATTTCATCACCGTGGTCTGACAGCCTGTGCCCGGAAAATTCACACGGTATGAAGCGCCTAGTCTTCGATGTAAAGATGTATCGTCTAGGGCCTACTGTGGCTCAATCATTTTATTACGAACTCGCAAATTTAGGCCCCTACAGCCACCGATTTCGACCGACTGGGTCAGTATGACAACAGCCTTGATAACAGGGCTTACTGTTACACAAAACTCGCCGTTTGTTTCTTAGCGGTGGCCGTAACCATCGCCAGTATTTGTTTACTTACCCACGGAAGGATGGCCAGGTTGAGTTAGCTTGGTGGTTGAATACCAAGGCGGTTGCCCATCTCAGTACTAACCCAGCTCGACGTAGAGCAACTTTGACGTTGATGCAGGCCTACCCAGCTAATAGTCATGGCTAGTGTCCTGGCTGGGGAAGGAAGTGGAGGTAACTGACCCCCTAAATTTTAACTCTTGAAAAAAATTTCTTGTCGGAAAATTTGCTACAGAAAATGCAGCGTTGATTTTTTGGGGCTGATGATTTCTAATTAGGGGTGGAATTTAGAGGTCAAATTCAACTCTTGGGAATTCAGTCTTCTCTGTCGTCAAAGTTTTAGCTATCTGTCAAAAATCGCAATTTTTTACCCTTCTTCTTACTTTCTTAACACGTGACGCCGCTGTCAACTATAGGCCAACTATCAAGGTAACTATCAGGGTGTGCATAGAGTGTGCCAAAAGTTGCAACAGACGTAGACATACAAACGCCTTCAGGCGAACTTATACAGTCAGCAATAACTACCGCCTGTCAGCTAGGTGAACGACAGACAAGCAAGACAATGGTACACATTATAGACACAGTCTATAGACAGACATCCCTTTTTATCTTACGTTCGTTTAGAACAGTTTTACGTCTTGCAGTTATGTGCTCGAATAAACTGGCGGCTTTGTTGAGAGTTTTTTGCAGTGCAAATCGATCGCTGTAAACATGTCATCTTACGTTTTTAACGCGCGCACGCACACGGTGCAGGTCACGTGATGTTGCACGCCGCAGGTTCTAATGCAGATCACGTTTTACATCTTACTTGGCAATTATTAGGCAAGGCACTTTTCTATGCTCTCTGGCGACTTTTTGGCTAATCTACACCGGCAATTTTTGACACTCAAGAATAGCGCTATAGGCTACTGTCGCAATATCTTCGTTGGCGCTTTCTTTTTTTAATTATTGCAGTCACGCAGTGGCGTATTTACAAAATGTATGAACGGAGTATACGTGTAACAGAAATATTTGAACTCAGGCATTTTTTACTTTCTTCCCCTTACTTTTCTCTGTTTGTTAAATTGTTTTTCACTTTTTAAAGCCGAAAAAAGAAAGGCAGATCACGTTTTACAACGTTTTGATCAGGAGATTTCAACTTGTTAAAGTTTGATCATAATTACTACAGTCTGCTCGGAAGAAACTTAACTTTTTGTTTTCGAGCTAAGATATCGTACCGTACAGACGGACGGACGGACGGGCAATGCGCGTCGTGCGGCCTAAGAGGACGTCCGCATATCTTGCAAGGCTCATCATTTCGGTGTGTTGCGTGTTAACGCTGTGAAAGACAGGGCGTCTTATTATTGTTAACACTGTGTGAAGGTACGTTCTTTGCCATGCGTTCGGCGTCTGCTGCTTTTATCATTCTGTGAATGGGAAAGTGGCTCTGCAAACACTATTATATCGTATAGACCTACAGTAACTATGTAACGATTTTGATGGTAACAGCATGCAGCCGTATTCGGCCACTACTTGACCTGAGATGCTAAGGCTTAAACCCCACTATTCCGATTTGTTGAGTAGGCTATTTCGCACGTGCTCAGGTCAACTCAGCCTCCTACCCTCAGCGGAATGTTAACTGAGTAGTAGCTCATATAGCCTACGGGCTACGGACTGAACTTGAAGGCCTAGTTTGGCGCGGTGGTATTTCTGCTGGCAGCACCGCGAGTGTAACTGTTCGCTGGCGCAGGCAATGGATAGCGGACATGTCCCAACAAAACCGGGAACGACAAAACCGCAAAACAGTGATATAGGCTTTTGTTAAGAAAATAAGGGCAAGGATAGGGTTAGGGTTAAGGTGAGAAACTAGGGTTAGGGATAGGGTTAGGAATTAAGGTTCGGGATAGGGCTAATGGATTGGTATCCGGGTTATGGTTAGGGATTAGGCCCTAGAGTTAGGAATAGGGATAAGGTTAGGCAAGGGTTAAGGTCCTTAACTTAAGGATAGGGTTAGAGTTAGGGTTAGAGTTCGTGCAGTGAGGTAGGCCTAGTTTTGACGTTCCCGTCGGTCCCGTTTTTGACAGGGAACCATGGATAGCCGCATATAGGCTAATTGCATGCGCCATTTAAACGAAGAAGGCAGAGCTTGGACTTTATGGGTTCACGGTCACCGTTGGTGGGCACTATAGCGTGACGTTCGCTATCACTCACTCAGTCACGCCTGGCTGTATGTATATAGGCCTAGTCTTTTCTGTTTGGTTGTTAATGTTCGATGCTCTGTTGTCACCAAGTTCAGTCTGCCACTTAATGTTCACGCGATAGATCATTTTACAACCCGATGCGCTAGACGGCACCACCATCTATCATTCAGCCGCTCTGTTGTATAATATGTAAAGTGTTTGAACGCTACCTGTATATTGCTGTTGGAACTTTGCCAAAACGCTCGAGACGGTTACCTTCATTAAACACTGTGTGGTGTGTCCGTCGAAGCAACTAGGAGGTTGTGTACGAGTTTGCGGTTGGATCCGTTCGTTTGTAAGTAAGTAGGCCTAGGTAACGTTGAACGATCAGAAGGTCCAATAGGGTCTACCCCGTTTACACGACTAAGCGATCGCCAAGCAAACATCGAGAAAACATCGAGCAAACGTCGAACAATTATGAAGCATGCATGAAGCATAGCCTACCCAAAGCAAACGTCGAGCAGTTAGAGCACACGTCGTGCACGTGTATTTTGAATGCATTTGCTGGATGTTTTGCTCGATGATTGTTCGATGTTTGCTTGATCGTGTAAACGGGGTATAAAGCATAGTTTACACGAAGCAAACATCAAGCAAACATCAAGCAAATATCGAGCTGGCTCGTCCAGCTAATGTTAGCTGGACCAGCCAGCTCGTCGAGTCGGCTTCATCGTGTAAACGGGGTACAAAGCATAGAGGGTTACAAACGCGAGGACACCAAGCAAACTAAAGGGTAGGATAAGTGATGGAGAAAAGATGAGTCTTCAGGCAGGATTAGAAAGATATCCATGTATCATTAAGCAGCCTATAAGTATAGGAAACTTAAGAAAGAAGCTGCGAACGAACGGATTTTGATTATTTTTTGGAGCGCTTCGACATGGCTCGAAAATTAGGCCCCCTAGCCTACGCGATTACTTGAGTGGCGATACCGCCAGATTCTTTAATTTGTGGATTTTCAAATTCTGGATTGTTGTCCAGGATTTTTAGCTGACCGTACTTTTTCTGGTATTTTCGCATGTTTTGCTTATCTTGTTATTATTGCATCACTGTATTATTCAGCTTTCTAGCTGCAAATGCGTACTGATAAACTGAGTTCAGTTCAGTTCAGTAAGTAACAGTCGAGCTTTTGGTACGGTTGTCGTTCGTCTGTCTGTCCGTCGTCGTCGTCCGTAACGGATGTATTGTGGCTAGCTAGGGCCTAGGTTGCTACTGATAACTAATCGCATATGCCCATTTAGGTCACATGAAAATTATCGACCTTGGATGACCTTGAATGTCACTGACAATCAGTACGGTCGGCTATCCTAGCAACAGCTGGGCTTCTTGTGATGCATGACATAAGACAACGGCTTGCAAAAAGACACCCTGCTGTACTGCAGGCCATCGACTTGTCGTCCTACAAATCTGCGACACTGAAGATCGAAGTAAGCTAGTGGAAGCCAAACTTAAGCCACTTGCGTATAGCGCTGACAGAATGACTGATAAAGCCCGCATTTCATCACGCCGACTTTGTGACTTTGTCGCAGACTTTCTTCGCGTCTTGTCACGGACTGATTTCCATTACAGCGACACAAACAGGTTTGTCGCGAACTTCTGACGGACTCTGTCGCAACCATCTCGACATGTCGAAATGGTTTAAAGCCCGAAATTTCCCCGTGACATCCCTGCTTTATGATTAGGGTTCGCCACTTTCGGCGTAATGGAATTTAGGCTCAACGCAGTGTAACGTGCTACAGTCGTGGTGACAAAACCCCAGCGGTTTAGCACGTTAAAAATTTTCATAGCAACGCCCCTTCCGCAGTGTCGTCGTGGCAGGGAAGGGGCAGCTGCCCCATTTTCAATTTTTGGCTGTCGAAAAAATGCCGAAAAAATTTTTTCTTGTCGGGAAATTTTTGTCCAAAAATTGCACAATTTGGGGCCGGAAAAGGAAAACCCCCATTTTGGAAAAATTTAGGGGCATAATTGAAAATCATTTTCTCTGTCGGAAATTTGCAGCTGTCTGTTTGAATTTCGTGGGAAATTTGTAGTATTTTTCGGAAATTTTTAACTTTTTGTCTCACCTATTTTTTTTTCCAACGACGCCGCTGTCACTACCTCTTACACCCCTTCCAATATATGCAGCAGCTGTGGACTCAAAAAAGCTCTATATAATATACTACGTCGTGTTTCAAAAACGTGCCACGTTTATTTTTAAATTTCACAAGGTAGTGTAGCAACATTATTAAGGTAAGATAACCAAAACTACGGTCATTTGCGTTAAGTTTTTTTGTAATGTTGCCTGCCAACAACGATTAAAATTAGCCGATGTTTCATAGAGTTATTTCAAAAAATAATAGTTGCACGTATTTTTGCGACACGGTGTGTAACGGCTCGCTCTCAACCAAAGCAAAGACGGTTTTAAATGCAGCATTGGCGTGAAAATATTGGCGCAAATTATACGTTGTCTTCAGTCTGGGTTTGAGTTACAAGCGATCACTCGATACGCTAGAGATACGTTTCAACGCCGAGTGACAGCAACAGTGTAAACTTACTGAAATGAATACGAGTGGAGTGACAGTTTTTGAATAATAACTCGGACTGAATTGTTGATTTATTGCATCTGACCAAAAAGACATGCGTCAAAACCTATGAAGAAAAACAACACATACATGGCAAGCGGTGTCGTGAGTTTAAAAAGTTGAAATGGGGTAGGAAGACGGACGAAGTCGCACTTTTCTCCGACAGAAAATATATACACTGTGTCCGGAAAAAAGTAACCCTCTAAACATCGTACAGTGAAAATGTCAAAACTAAACCAATTTAAATAAAATTCCGTACGATTAATCACAAATAAGTTGCTGAAAATATCGCCAAATTTTGTTCTGAAATATTATTTTGTAGGAGAGTTATTAATTGTTGAATATCGATGACAAAATATCTCCGTTACCAATATGGCGTTACATATGTGAACCACTCGGTTAATGTACATTTTCGTAACTCTAACAAAAAAAAATTGATTCCGGCAAAATTTCGCGACAACAATGAGCCTTCCATTAATAATCAAAGTACCAAATTTCGAATAAATCAATCAAAGCAAACAGTAGTTACAGCAGCTTTAGTGCGCTGATTCCAAAACACTTCAGTCTCAGGTTTTTTAGACTGGATTACATCAGACACAAAGATGACCTGAAACTGAATTGTTGTGGGTCACCTCACTAAAACCACTGTAACTATTATTTGCTTTGACATATTCAACTGAAATTTGGCACTTGGATTGCCAATGGATGATGCATTGTTGATGCAGAATTTTGCCAAAATTGAATGTTTTTTGTTGGAGTTACGAAAATGTATAGGAATTGCGAGGTTTACTTATGTAACGCCATATTGGCAACAGAGATAATATTTTGTTATCGATATTCAACAGTTAATAACTTCGCTCAAGAACACTATTTTTGAACAAAATTCAGTAAGCTTTTCAGCAATTTCTTGTGGATTAAGCGCACAAAATGTTATTTAAATTCGTTTAAAGTTAACATTTTTATTGTACGATGTTCAGGGGTTACTTTTTTCGGACACAATGTAGGTGCTGAACATTTAAGTTTTGCCTTTAAATTTCGTTAAAATGAAAACTTTTAGCTTTTCACGTTGCATTCTTGTTATAAAAGTATTTTCTCACAAGAAACAATTTTCCGTTAGGTTAAAATTTATAAAATCAATGTTTCTGCAACGGTACGGCGAGCAGCCAAAGACTAGAATTCGTGTAAATATCATGCAGGGTTTAGGGTTTAGGGATTAGGATTAAGGTTAAGGTCAGGGTTTAGAGTTAGATTTAGCGTTTTTCAAAGATATATGTGACAATACTGGACACCAAAAACTAGCGTTGAATATGTGTGGTATATTCGAGGTTCGAGGCGCCCTCCACGTTGACCGGTCGTCGGCAAGAGCCCATGCGTCGGCAGCAGTGAGTCCAGTACCCATGAGCACTATTTGGTGCTTGTATGTACCAGTTAATATCATCTAAATCCGCGGCCGGATCAATAGCCGTACGACCGGATATTAATCCGGCAGAGGTATCAATACGGCTGCCGGATCAGTATCTTGTGCCAAAATTTTTAGCGGTCGGAGCATACATGGCTTAGCGATTTGCATCGATTTGTACAGCAAATATAATGTGATAATAAATTTGAAAAAATGTTTTAAAGTTAATAAGAGAAAATGCGCTTGTGCAGAAATGCTACAGTGTGACGAGGAAGCGCCGGCAAACTGTACTAGTGATGGTACGATTATTTTGCGAGTTCTGAACCGAACAGTATCGAACGACGTCGGCCATGAGAGCGGCATCGGTAGCGATTGCGACAACGATTCGAATAACGGCGCCGCCGACCCATCACCACTAAGTCCCAGCACTCCTTCTTCCAGTTCCCATCCCTCGTCCAGCGACGATCGGCTGCACACCCTGGACGACCAGCTAGCCCCTCACACTTGCGATGGAGGCTCCGCCCCCGTCGAATCGACTTCCGGTTTCGCTGATCACGTGACTTCCGGTGGGGACTCAGATCTGCAGGATCTAGCGGAGCTGTACGCCGGCGAAATGCCGCATGACGTCATGGACGTACGACTTCCGGAACCGTACGCGCAACTCGTGCTTCCGCCCCCACCGCCAGAACCGGAACCGGAAGTGAACAGCAGACTGAAAGCAGATTCAACAGTTTCGGAAGTTGATTCGACCCACGTCCGGTCGCCAGTACGTCTTCGCATTTTGTACAGATATAAATATATTAATTTATAACGCATACAGAGCGACGTAACTGAAATGAACTCAACTGAACTGATACGGTTTAGTTTTTAACACACTGACCATGCAGTTTTCAAGGAAGACGAGCTTGTCGGTCATTGGTTGACGCGTACGTGAGCGTAGTCACGTAGGTCATCGACGCCGTTAGACGGTGCCTACTGTAGTGCACTAACTACTGCTTGCCCATTGTTCAAAAACTAAACCATGTCAGTTCAGTTCAGTTCAGTTCAGTTACGTCGCTCTGAGCGCGCTTTTTGTATTTGTTGTCGATTTTTTTTTAAATATTTGGTATTATCTAGGTTTTATTTTTTTATTTTGCGGGGTGACATTTAAAAATATGTAGGAATTGCTAGTTAATTATTAACGAAACTTCATACTGATCGGAATTTCATTGCGCGCATGCCGGGACGCATAATTAGCTACGATTTTCACCTCCGCCAAGGAGGTTATGTTTTTGCCAGAGTTTGTTTGTCTGTCTGTGTGTTAGCAAGATAACTCAAAAAGTTTGAAATGATCTTTCTGGAATTTTCAGGGAATATCGAAAATGTCAAAAACTACAAGTGATTCATATATTTTGAGGGGTGATCCGGAAGGAATCCTGGATTCTGGATCACTTGAATCAATATGCTTGGCGGAGGTCTGCGCTCTCCGAGTGCTTTTCTAGTTGTTTTTAGTATTGTTGATATTTGTCATATGTGCAAAAATTTCTACTTGACAACTTATAAATAAACGAACACGACGATGATGATATTAAATGCCGTATAGAAAACTTTGTTATAGTAAAAAGATAATGTATAATATTTCAGGTACAGAAACGGCCGGGGCGGCGTCTACCGGCTTTGCCTTCGGACAATGTGAAACCGGAAAGACTTCAGGATTCCGGGCCGCCATTTTACTCTAGACCGGATACGGAAATAGAAACGGCGAAGAAAAACGATGGACAAAATTGTAGTAATAATAATAATGATAATGCTAATGCTAATCTTTGTCATCATCATCAGTATAAAGATTCAGAAAACAGTGCGGAACTGTGGAGGAAAGCGGGTCTGGTTTCAACATCCGGTTATCACTTCCATGGTTTAACCGGCGCCAATTCCGCTGAGGTTGTCATGGTGACGACGCTCCCGCGATCACGTGACCGGCGCCAGCCAATCACAGACGTCGCACCTGCTCACCAGCACACGGCTGATGCGGTCAAACCGACCGTAAGCTCTCTGCTCGAAGGAGGAAATCGGAAGTTGGCGATCGTCGGTAAACCGGAAGTGACGTCATCACAGCAACAGCGAGTGGCGCTGGAAACGTTCCGTCCAATTAGACGAACGCAACACGTAAGCGACCATGACGTCATCGATCCGTCGCAGTCGCCAGTAAGTTCTAAGCAGTCAGCTGATATTAATCGATTAAGTAACCAGATAATCAGGCCTTGCTCAAGGCTATGTACTGTCCGCGATAGCCGCAGTATCATGCATACAATATAGGCCTACGCAAAAGACCTACGTGATGTTGTCTTCCAATCTGTGGCTTTGATATTCCATAAAGTTTTTGCGGTTGTCAAGATACGCGTTCGTGCAAAATTTAAATTTCATCGTGCTAAGTTCAGCGGTTCATGAATTATCGGTGTTAATATGGAAAAAACAAACAAAAACAAAGCAAACAAAATAATAGCGACGTAGCGTTTTCTTGATTAATCGTACAAAATATGTTGTATTTTTGTAGGAGAAAGTTCATCATCAACATCATCAACATCATCATTATCAGCAACAGCAGCATCAGCCACAGTTTGTTTCGGACGCTAAACCGAACAGTCCACCGAATGCAGACGACTTACAAAAGGAGTTGACAAACAGAACTGGTAACGATTATATACTTGATTAGTTTACTTAAATTGTTTAACAGGAAATAATCGTTAATTTCGTATAGAAGCTAGCTGCAGTAACTGTCATACAAAATGCATTTTCTTTAGCATTTTTTGTCAGTAATTGAGCTTCAAGTTTTTTTGTAGATGCACTGAAAAGCTATTTGGCCTATTATTGAGTGTTTAATGTTTATTCGAGTCTTATTGATAAACTAAAATGTTTACTTCTGTGAAAAAAACTATTTTTTTCTGATGTATGTTATAATGTCATTGTGTCCAGTTTATAATGTTTTAGTGACTTGACTTTAATCGAAATTGTAGCGATAAAAATTCTATTAATGGCTACATAATATGATTAATCTTTTGATTAATTATTGTTAATTTCTGCAGGCTTAATAACAAATAACGTCCACGAACCAACGCGACGAACTATTAACGCCAGATCACAGTCGCTAGAAGATGATCTGGGTCAAGAGAAACTGGACTGGAAGTCGACGCCAACGGAAAACGGAACTAATGATTGGAAATGGAGACAGCAGGTGAAAGACATGCGCTTCTACTTGGGCGGAACCTCGCCACAGCCGCGTGACGTCATCGCTCCGGAAGATCTAATACAGAATGGTATTAATTTCAATTTTTATTTTGATTTAATTAAGCTTATTTCGCTTTAAAGTTTTTATCGGTTACAGTGTCGTACTTCCAATTTGCTGGTTTTTAATTTTAATTTTAATTTATTGTATAAATTATTGTGGTATTTTGAATCTCGGTTTTTTATTTTTAATTTTAATTCGTAGTTTAAAAATCTTTCATTGCATATTTTGTATTTGCTAGTTCAAATGTAAGCTGCATGTTTTGATTAAAGTGTTGACTTTTAATTGTGTCTTTATTCTCTGCAAACCTGGAATATAGCGGTATTTTTACAGAAAATTTAGCTCTGGGGTTGAACTTTTCGACGGTTGGAGCCCGACCAAAATTGCGCGGTAAATCGCATGTATATAGTATATAGCTATCCTTTCCCCTCAGTACGCAATTTGACACAAGGGGGGTTGAGAAAACAGTTGGTGGTGATTCGCTTTTTCCAACCCCCGGCGATTCAAACACTGTATTTTCCTGCTGTTGATACAATATAACTCACTTTCTTCTCTGCGGTACTGACTTGTTTAAGTGTGCTGCCACGTTTAATGTCCGCAGTAGTGACGACAGTATTGTTTTCGGCATCGTTCTTTTTTGGTTTTTCTGTCAGCACGATAACTCATAAACTGCTGCACTTAACTTGACGAAATTTTACACGAGCTTGTATCTCGACAACCACAAGAACCGTATTAAATTTCAAGGTCATACTCAAACGTCAAGGTCACATTCGTTTTGGGGCGTTTTCTGTCAGCATGATACTGCGGCTACCCGCGGACAGTACTTAGCCTTCAGTGAGGCTTGACAGTCTAGATTAAGATGGACTTAAGTTGTTTAGATTTGATTTTATTTGAAGTGGCGGCCTCAGACCGGAAACGTCTCGGTGGTCAAGTGACGTCAACGTTGGAGGAGGGAGGCTTGACGTCCAGCGGCGGCGGGGGGCTGTTGGAACGGCGTCTGGGGAAGATGATCCACCGGCGTCAGCTGCGGATCATGGTCGATCGGCTGAACGAAAAACAGCATCAGCTACACACTTCTGATGGCGTTTATAATAATTCGCCGTCGAGTCGCCATGTGGCGCCAGTGGTGACTCCGTCCATGACGATGACGTCACTTCCAGTCGGTGAAGTTATCAACCGGAAACCGTCGGATGGACGTCATTTATCGGCAGCTGGTTCTCCTTCTCAGTCGCCCAATTATCGTTCGCCGCCGTTCACGCCGGAAAAATCTCCACCGCCAATAAATCGCCACCAGGATCTATACGCACGTAAGCGCAAAGTCTGATTTCAATTCAGGAGGCCTACCGTAACAATGATAATTTTGTGCTTTATGTAATCCGATAATAATAGACGCCATGACGGGGGCGATGAAAACGACGGACATGAAATTGCAAGACATGTTTCAAGTGGCTGAATATATAGGCCTAGATTGAGTAAACTTTGATTTAGCATTGCTTCTCTGTAGCTAATTTTAAGTTAATGTTTTTGATATATTTTATGCATTTCAGTATAATACACGGTAGGCCAAAAAATCGGACCTGTTTGAGTGCTGATAACTCAGCGATGGTTAGTGGTAGAAAGACGTGTAATACGCCAAAAGGTTCAGAATACTGTAAAGAATAAATGCAGGCCCGTCGATAGGGTGGGGTAGGGGGTTTAGCTACCCCGGGTCCCGCGACGTTTGGGGGCCCCGCCTTCTGCCAGAAATATAAAGTGCGCAAGAATGTACCATTTTGAAAAAAAATCATAAATTTTTTCTCCAGAGGGATCCCACAAAATGTTTGGGGCCCCCGCGAAAATGTTTCCCCGGGCCCCGCTGTGGCTCTCGACGGGCCTGAATAAAGGACAAGTTTGCATATTGAAGCATTTGAATATTCTTTGCCGAATTTGCATAAATATTCGTCACCCCCAAAATTCTGCCAAATTTGACTGTAGCACATGGATTTAACATGGACATTTGAGCTTTCATAACTTAGCGATGTTTTTATTGACGGAAAGGCGCGTAATACGCCAATAGTTTCAAAATTGTGTACAGAAGAAGTGTACAACTTGCATGTCTCAGCATTTAAATATTCTTTGCCTGATTTACTCAAATCTGTCTCACCCCTGAAATCACGCTCAATTGGCAGTAACGCATGAATTTAAGTTGATTTTCATTTAGCATACAGCGAAATATCAACAATCATTAACACATATGTTGAATTTAGATAAAATCCGACATAGGTAGTTGCCCAACTTTTGCATTCATAACCGTCATCAGTCCTTTTAGGCAGCTGATCGATCGCTGGAGTCAATGTGTTCAGGATCAGCTGAGCCCAGCATTCGATTAGCACACGTTTTAGCTGGTCAGTTTCTGAAATTTTGTGACCGTGCTATCTGTTGCAATGCCCCCACACTGAATAATTCACAGAATTTAAATCTGGACTTTTTGGCAGTGAGTTTTTGAGTTCAATGAACTTGGGCACATGGGAGTGCAAGCAAATGCCTAATTTCAGGGGTAATGAAGATTTAGGCAAATTAGGCAAAGAATATTTAAATGAATTGCTATGCAAGTTCGGCCCTTTTTGTCTACAACATTTCAAAACTTTTGACATATCACACGGACACACGCCTTTCTATGAACAACCATCGGTGAGTTATCAACGCTCAAACAGGTCCGGTTTTTTTGGGCCCACCTTGTACATAATGCATGTTATACAATTTATCTTGCTGCTGTGATTTGTGTTCTGTCGTTGTGTAGGAAATAATTGCGCACCGCGTTGTAATGTAATCTATTTTCAAACGATTATATTTCATGTCCGTCATTTTTATGTCCGGCATTTTAGTCAACCCGCCATTGACGACTGCTGCGCTGCCAGTGACGTGTTCTTGAGTTTGTAAGAAAATATCTTGTTTTAGTAATTCAAACGTGGGTCACTTCTGGTAAAACGAGCTTGTATCACAGGTAACCCGAACGTTTCGCCGGCGAAGACGCCGGCACAACACCAGCACATCGCCCCAGGCGGCACCAGTCCTTCCATACAGCATTCACCCAGCAGCTCGTTTGAGACGACGCCAACAACAGCTAGCAAACGTTTGATGGAATACGAGGCTGGACTGAGAATATTTGGACCCAATCATCAACCTCAACACTCTACGGTTGAGGCGATTGGACATGATGATGATTATGAGAATCACTATAACGATAAACAGCTATATCCTGCCCACCGACTGGCGCTTTCAAGCGGTAGGTTACCACAGTCATGAAACTGTTTACCATGATGTTTAGCATTTAAATTATTCTTCATATTTTGTTTCAAATACTACAGCCGGAAAGTCGGATAGCATGCAGTATGTTGTTTTTTTAAAGAAAAATTTGCTTGTAATAATTTTTGTTACCCATTTGTTGTTACTGTCCGCGGTAACGACGGCAGTACTGTTTTCAGCATCGTCGCTAAGTTTTTGTCATTTTATTTATCGTTTTTATTTCAGTCAATGCAATAACTCAGGAACCACTGCACTTAGCTCGGCAAAATTTTGCTAAAACGTGTACCTCGGCAATCTCTGTATGGAAGGTCATAGGTCAGAGGTCAAGGTTACATGGGTTTTGTGCGTTTTCTGTTTGCATGATATCTGCGAGCAGTACTTAGCCTTGAGCAAAGGTTTTAATCATTTTAAATACAATTTGACAATCCGAAAGTCTGACATAATGTAAGCCCATTGTATACTATTGCATTTTGTATTTCACGTAACTATGATTTTGTGTTACTTGACTGTTCTTTATTGTAATTTTTATATAGTATTTCATTTGCTGCCGATTGCTACCAGGGTTGATCAACACGTACGGAGTGTACTATTTACTGATATATAGATTGTACAAGAATTAAATTTAACACATCAATTCTCGGTACTTAGGCCTATTAATCAATCTGCGTATATAGCTGGAGTGAATGGTCATCAACAGACCTCGGCCGCGGCTGTCAGTAAGACGAAAAGAGCCAGTCGACAACTCCCCGCCTCACCGCTGGAAACCGGCCATCAAAATCGCGCTCAATTACCACCCCAGACACGATGGCAAGCAGCCGCCGACAGTTGGCAACACTCACTGTCACGACTTATACACCCCACAGGCAATACACTGCTATACCGTGTATACTACTAGTATTGACAATTTTTTTGCTCGCGGTTGTTTTTTTTCAGTTTCTAGGTACCCGGTAGCGTCGCTGTGAGCGATTTGGCATATAGCGACACATTTTACCGTAAAAACGCGGTCTGTCTGTCTGTCTTTCGGTCTGTCGTCTGTCGTTGACAATTGTCTGTTACGATCGTGCACCCCGCTTTGACCGCTCGACGGATTTAGATGTTATTTGACACTTGCGTAAACTACGGTACTCATTTTCGGTCCCACTAATGGACCGGGTAGGCAGATGAGTTGACTTCAGTGTTCGATTTGTCAAAAAAGCAGTGGGGGTCATCGGCTTCTGCGATGGGTTTCAGATAGACAGCTATAATGCAATATAATGCGAGTTGGATAAGTCGTCCATTAGGGGGGATACAGGAGGATCCCCCCTCCGAACTCTTCCCCCGGCAAATCGAACACTGGTTGACATATTATACACTGTATATCTCTGCAGGCAAGCATCGAGCAGAACGGGCACCTGTTGCAGCCAGCCAATCAGCGGCGAGCTCTGAGCGACCGACGGGACCGCGCTATCAGAGATCTTCTTCGGCCGTGCCTTACCGCGAGTCACCCATCGACGTAGAATTTGCACCGACGGTAGTGCCTTTACATCGGCCCGTTCCCCAGTGGCCTGCCCACTCGGCTGCCGCTACGCCTAATTTGGGGCTACCACGTCACCTGGCGAACGATCAGTCACCACCCAGTCCGGACTCGCCCCTTAAGTCAACTTCTCTAGCTCGACGCATCATCGGCAATGTCTTTCGCGGCGCACGTCGGTCAAAGTCGGCCACCAACAGTCGCGAAGCTTCGCCGGTAAAATAATTTTGTTCAACTTTGTAGGCTATTTATCGCACATGTTCTAATAATAATAGTTCTGTGGGTTATAACAGATTATCAGAACTACCATTACGTACTGAACATTGTATGCACACTCATAATGGTCAATTCTTATAATTTTAATTTAGGATTGATATTTTTTTTGTGTTTCGTGTCTTTCTTATCTGTTTTTTTTGGTGTAAAAGTTAGATTTTTGTGTTTCATTATGTGTTTGTGTGCATTGTTTGGAAACGCCGTCCCTGAAATGACCTACATCGGACGGGACGTTAAACCCTACTCACTCACTCACTCACTCACTCGCTCACGCATTCTCTGTACATGATGGTAGCACATAAATAACTTGAAATTTGTGGCACAGCTCAACCTAAGGCCGTCGCTCATTCGTAGATTTCACTCAGGGGAAGCAATTTTTTTCTGAGCACCCATTTTTACTTTTGTCGGAAAATTGTAGCTTTTTGTCTCCCCAGTTCTCACCTGAAACTTTTTTTTACCCACGACACCGCCGAAAACTGAAAAAAAATCATGTTGTACCTATAAGGCTGGATTATGGCAATACAAAATATGCAGAATCAATAAAATCAATAAAATACGACGTTTATTAGGCCGCATTAAGTGTCTTGGTTGTTGTCTGTTTTCCGCTTGTCTGTTTTGCACGGGCTGTTAACTCGGAAAAAATATCGCATAGAAAAACCTAAATGTAATGCTAGAGTTTTTTTTACGACAGGAGTCGTCGATGTGCTTATTTTGTTGCAAACTGTCCGCCGAGTCTGCTAGTGAAAGAATTTTCTAAGTCGGTTTTTATCTGGCGAAGATAAGGACAAAAATTTTGTGCCATGTTTATGACGGATGCCTGTATAACATGTCGGCACTCGACCGACATAGTGTTCTATTTAGTTACTATATAGGGAAAACCAAGTTAAAAATCTCCAACACACAAACATCTGTGCAATGCTCGAATATTTTGCACCAAATGTTCTTTGTTTATTTCGCACACAGTACTTTGGAAGCCTGCTATAATTCCGCTACATTTAGTCAATATATGACGTCGATGTTTAATTTTTCTGGGTTCACTGCGTAATGTATCGAATTTGTAATAAAAATTCTAACGCTGAAAAGAACTCTGCTGAAGTGCTGCGGAAGTTTAAAAAGCTAAAAAGATGATGGTTAAAGCAGATTGCTTTGATTGGGCTAAGGTTCCAATCTTCTCCCTGAAGTGCATGTTTCCTAAAGTATCGAGCATGTCAAAAAGAAAATGCACACAATGCACAGTTTTCTGCTGAACAGATCAGATATATGTAGTGCCAAAATACTTGTGCATTTCTGAAATATAATATTTTAAGGCCGGAAAATTTTGTTGGCTTATCCTGTACTCGTTTTCAATGAACGTATAACAGGTAGCCGGCGTGAAGTTTCCGTTTTCGCACGGCAAGGAAAGACGGGACCGAAGATATAGCACTGATAGTGGCGACAGCCAGCAGCAAGACGATAAGAAAACCGGCAGCAAGAATGCGAAAAACAAGTCTGCAAAGAGAATGTTAGCATTCGCCAAGAAAGACGAAAACAACAGCCTGGAACGCACCCCGCCGACTGGTATAGACCTTTTATTTATACTGTGAAGATGATATGTATTTAACTGATATCTAATTCTTATTAATTATAAAATTATCTAATTTCAATTCTAATTACTTGGCAAAAGGAAAAAATGCAAACCTAATTCTAATTGACAGTTTTTTCAAATTGCTTACTGTAATAAATTAATTTAAAATTTGACAATTTCCTGTCACTGCGGTTCAACATTGTTTTACCTGCTGTTGTAATTGTGAAAGATGTTTATTTATAGTTGGCGTTTTTTAACTACCTATACCAATTTTTAACATCGTAAAACTTGTGTTGTTTACTTTTTATTGGGCCTAAAATTGTGCGCTTTCAGTTGCAGTCTGATAAAAGCTAGAAAGAGAAAATAATGTAATTAATATATTTTTTTTATCTTATTTTACATTGTAACACCCTGTGTAATATTATACAGCTGATAATAACAAAGCAACACAGTGAATAGTACTCATAATAAATCAAACATTTTTGAGGATCTAATAATATTTTTGCATCGAACGGCAATTGAAAAACCCAGGAATTTTTTTACGGTCT